>JFJP01018607.1_pt1 | contig 26888 bp, 8 predicted proteins | sample 431651 | NCBI WGS metagenome assembly JFJP01 (sample SAMN02602958, study PRJNA72255) | Microbial mat metagenome, whole genome shotgun sequencing project. | biome: fresh water; feature: sink hole; material: water; isolation source: purple microbial (photo- and chemosynthetic) mats found in...
TCATCGAACGTGAGCACCTGACCGCCCTGATGGTGACCCACTCCATGCAGCAGGCCGTCCAACTTCCCAATCGCATCATCATGATGCATCAAGGCAGGATCGTACGCCAGTACAGTGAGTCTGAAATGGCGCGAGTGCGTGTACCCGAATTACTGGCAGCCTTCGATCGCATCCGCCGTCGCGAACAGCTTGACCCCGCCGTGTCCGATATTCTCGGACGACAGTACCTCTAAAATCAACATTTGCTGGCCTTTCGAAATCTGCTGGAAAATCTGCCGGTGGGTAGGGTAGATTGTCTCTATGATGAAAAAACCGAATATTATACTGATCAATTGCGATGATCTTGGCTATGGTGATCTGGCCTGTTACGGGTCGACGGTCAACAAGACTCCCTACCTTGACAAGATGGCGGCGGAAGGCACTCGATTTACCGACTACCACGTTATGTCGTCCGTCTGTTCCGCCTCGCGGGCAGCGCTGATGACCGGGTGCTACCCCCAGCGGGTCGGCATTACGGGTGTGCTTTTTCCTGGGGATCCGATAGGCCTTGGACGTGATGAACTCACCGTGGCCGATGTGCTTAAGGGGCAAGGGTATCGGACCAAGATTGTCGGCAAGTGGCATTGCGGGGATCAGCCTGAATTCCTGCCGACCAAGCACGGTTTTGATGAATACTACGGCTTGCCCTATAGCAATGACATGGGGATACAGGGCAACGCGCCGGGCATCAGCAAACGCGTGCCACTACCGTTAATGCGGAACAGCGATGTCATCCAGCAACAGCCCGACCAGCGCGGGCTCACGGAACGTTACACCGAGGAATGTGTGCGTTTTATCCGTGACAACAAGGAAGGCCCCTTCTTCTTGTATCTGGCCCACATGTATGTCCATGTGCCGCTATTTGTGCCGCAGCGGTTCATGAGCCAGTCTGGAAACGGCGGCTACGGCGGCGCGGTTGAGTGTATCGACTGGGTTGCCGGTGTGCTCTTTGACGAACTGAAACGACAGGGACTGGATGAGGACACCCTCGTGGTATTCACCAGCGACAACGGGTCGCGTGCACGCGGTGAAGGCGGCAGTAATGCCCCGTTGCGCGGCTCCAAGTTCACCACTTGGGAGGGCGGGCAGCGCGTGGCCTGCATCGTGCGCTGGACCGGCAAGGTGCCTGCGGGCCGGGTATGTGATGACCTGGTGGCGTCGATAGACTTCATGCCGACATTCGCCAGGCTTGCTGGGACTGTCGCGCCGCCGGATCGGGCGATCGACGGCAAGGATATCTCGCCGTTGCTCTTTGGCGAGGCGGGTGCCGAATCGGCGCATGAGACGTTCTGGTATTACCTGCAGGATCGGCTTGAGGCCGTGCGAAAAGGCAAGTGGAAGCTGCATTTTGCAAAGGGCAGGGTATTTGGCAATCCGGCAGAGACCATCAACGCGTTGTACGATCTCGAGACGGATATCGGCGAAGAGCATAACCTGTTCGATGCCCACCCGGATATCGTCGAGGCATTAAGTGCCGAGGCGGAGGTGGCGCGCCAGACGTTTGGCGACTCGATCACCGGCGTGGACGGTAACGCAAGGCGTGCCGTCGGACGTGTCGAGAACCCGGTGCCGCTGGCCATGTATAATGAGAATCATCCCTACATCGTGGCCGCCTATGACAATGCCGATACGGATGTGATGTGCGGGTAGTGTGGAGTCGCTGTTAAACCATCGGTATCGCTATTCTCATGGTGGTTTCCTTCTAGCTTTCGCTGGTCTCGTTGTTCATCTCAAGAATATGCGCGGCGACGGCCTCGAAAGCCTTGGCGGTCTCGCTCAGATTGTAGTGGTACACAAACGGTTTACCGTCATCGCAAGCCTCGCCGACCGCCGGATCAATCGGGATCTTTCCAAGGAACGGAATACCGGTTTCCTGAGCCAGACGTTCGCCACCGCCATCCTTGAAGATCGGTGTCACGGTCTTGCAGCAGGGACAGGCAAAACCGCTCATGTTTTCGACGATCCCGATCACGGGCAGTTCGAGTCGGCGGCAGAAGCTGATGGACTTGCGGACATCGTCGGTGGCCACTTGCTGCGGGGTGGTCACGATCACCGCGCCATCCAGCGGGGCGGCAAGCTGGCATACCGACAAGGGTTCGTCACCGGTTCCCGGAGGCGCATCGATGATCAGGTAGTCAAGGTCTCCCCAGGCGACATCGCTGATGAACTGCTTGATGACGGTATGTTTCATAGGGCCACGCATGATCAGCGCCTGGTCCCGCTCCTGCAGCATCAAGCCGATGGACATCACCTTGATGCCTGCCTTCTCGACCGGCGTGATGACATTGTTGGACACGCTAAGCTTCTCGTCCTGGAGCTTCATCATGCCCGGAATGCTCGGCCCGTGGATGTCCACATCCAGCAGTCCGACCTTTTTCCCCTGGAGTGAGAGTGACACCGCGAGGTTGGCCGCCACCGTGCTTTTGCCGACGCCGCCTTTGCCGGACATGACGATGATCCGGTGCCGGATCGCGGCGAGCCGTCGTTCCATTGACTGCTGCGCCATGAAGGCATCCGGGGTGTCCTGGCATAACAGTGACTCATCCTTACATGACGAGCATCCGCTCTCCGACTTTTCTGCACATGATTTACATGATTCCATGATTGATCCTCTCTGTTGTTATGAAGACGAGACGCCTGATGTTTTTCACGGTGCCCTTGACCCCGCCGTGGGTATGCCAGAGCGTTGGTTATTGTGACGTTCCAACGTCACTTCGTCAACTGTCATTTCCAACACTGTCATTTCCACCAATAGACAGACCACCTCGACCACCTGCGTGACCCGCCCGTTCCAAAAAGAAAATCTAGACCTCAAAACGTTGAGCCTGTAATCTATCGCCAACAAGCAGGAACGTCAGCGCAAGAATCGGGCAATTGAGTGTGTTACCCAATGGAGGAGATCGATAAATGTACTATACAGGCTTTGCGGATGAGGCGGCAACGGGGATTGATGGACAGATCCGGGCGACCAAGGAACTGGGCTGGACCACTATCGAGAGCCGTCATATCGATGGCAAGAACATCCACGACATTTCAGACGAGGCGTTTGATGTGGTGTGCGGCAAGCTGGCGGACGCGGGTGTCAGGATCAACTGTTTCGGCTCGGCCATAGCCAACTGGCGCACGCAGATCACGGATCCCTTCGAAAGGACACTCGAGGAGGTTTACCGTGCCATCCTGCGGATGCAGCGGCTGGGCTGCGACATGATTCGTATCATGAGTTTCGCGGTGCTCAAGGATCGTGGGCCTCAGGACCAGATGGAGGACGAGCGTTTCCGGCGGCTGCGCGAATTGCACCGGCAATTCACTGCGGCCGGCATCACCCCGGTACACGAGAACTGCATGAACTATGGCGGCATGGGATGGACCTACACCCTGAAGATGATCGAGAACGTACCTGGTCTGAAACTAGTTTTTGATACGGGAAATCCCATCTTTACCGATGACCGCACGCGTCCGGAACCCTACCCGAAGCAGTCGTCCTGGGAGTTCTACAGCAAGGTGAAGGAGCACATCGCCTATGTGCATATCAAGGATTCGATCTGGGACCCGGAAGGCAAGAACACCCGACACATGCATGCCGGGGAAGGGCAGGGGGACGTCAAGCGTATCGTCAAGGATCTGCTTGAGCGTGGCTATGACGGCGGATTCTCGATCGAACCGCATCTCGCCGTCGTTCATCACGATCCGAGCATTCAGTCGCCGGACGCCATCAAGTACGCCAACTATGTCGACTATGGCCGCCGCTTCATGCAACTGGTGACTGAGGCGCGTGGGGGGGAGCTCGTTTAGCCTGCTGTCCTTTTGAAACTCAGGTGGGCTTGATGGCATCCACCTCGATCTCGAAGAGCAGATCATCCCGGCAGACGTCGGCATGCGAAATCGCCAGGGGAAAGCGTGGAATGCCCAGTTCATCCGCCACATGGCGGTAAACCGGTAGGTATGCCATATCCTTGAAATAGGCGATCCCACGGAACAGGTCGCCCCAGCTCATGCCTCGGGAGACAAGCAGGGCGTTAACTACATCCATCGTCAGCCGGATCTGCATTTCCACATTGCACTGATGCACGGATCGTCCGTTGATATCGATGCTGGCCGTGCCTGAAATCAGCAGGCTGCGATAGTCGGGCAGGCCCAGTTCAACGGCACGGCTGAACGAACTTTTGTAATCAAGCGCCGGGTTCTGAAGCGGAGAGGGCACGGCCTGGATCGTCATCCGTCCTTTCTTGGGTTGCACGGCAAGCACATCCATGATGATCGCCGCGCCAAACGGGTTACTTGCGCCGATGCCCGTGCTGGCCGGGACGATCGCCTGGAAGATGCCAGATGCCTCAAAAAATGCCGTTCGAATCCGATTGAACTCAGTGTACCAGTCGAGCAAACGGTCAAGATAGATCCAGGTGCGGACCGTGTCAGTGAACGCGAACCCATTTTCTTCGAGCACGTCACGGATCACTTGAAACGTGGATTGCACTTGTTCGGGCCGTGAGGCGTTCACCTCGGTGGGCATGATTCCGCTTAGGCGGCAATAGCGCGCATGCGCATCTTCATACGTAACGCCCACGGTGCGTCCGCCATGCTTGACCGTCTTCAGGTGCAACCCCGAGACGGCAACCGCCTGCATAGAATACATATCTCCATCATTGCATGCATCCCCTTGCAACCAGACCGGCGCGTGATTTTCCGGATGCTCCTCCGCCGTGCAGATCTCATAATGACGATTACCTCCAAAAACGAATTGGCTGATCAGCGTCGCCTTGCGCGCCTCGGCGGCGGAACGGATCATCTGTCGCATATCCGTTGGTGTGTATGCTGTGAAGCAGTGCTGGGCATGCGTCGGCAACGCCAGGGTGGCGACATCCGCGCCATGGCTCGATTTTAAAACGGTTGCATTCAAAACAAGTCCTTTCATTCGATGATCGTAACAGGAATAGCGCCGATGGCAAATTCGATGTCGGTATTATTCATCCACTTCGCGATGGGGTTATAGTCCGGAGACGAGGCGTCCTTCGGCATTCTTAGGGTTCCATTCAGCAGCACGGTGGCCGTATCGCCAACCTCCGCATTAGAACTGATATTCAGAATGATATCCCCCCCGCGCGGTTGGATTCGCTCGGTTATAAGCGTCAGCCATTCCGGGGGTGCCACCAGTGCCAGCTTGATTCCCCGACGTGAGTCATCTCTCCATGTGACCTGTGAACGGATCCTGATTGACGAGCCAGCGCGGACACCGTAAATCCCGTCATCGGGTGGCAACAGGGTGACGGTTACCGGATCCGGCGGGGCCACCTGAACCAGTAATTGTTGCGAGGAAACCAGGTGCCGATAGAAAAACGCTTGCATCATATCCTCGGCCGGCACAACAGGGCGGTGCAGGGGGTGTCCCCCGCAGGAGGCGGTTCCCTCAAGTTGGAGATGGTATAAACCGTCCTTTGCCTGTGGTGTCGCGGCAATCACAATGCTGGCCTTGGTCGCCCCGGCAGGAATGACGTTCTGGCGAAGTTCAAGCCCGCTGGGTGCCCCCGTCAGTGATACTGTGATCTCGTCGCTGAACCCTCCGGTCCGCAGTGCATGCACGGTCGCCACCACCGACCCTTCCTTCGGGATCCTCAGCGAGGCGGGAACGAGACGCAGTTGAACATCCGGTTTCTCCTGAGCAAGGGTCATTCGATAGGAGACGTCGGCCCCTCCTTTTCCTTGTGCATCATCCAGACGGATGTAATAGGTGCCATTCATGGGCAGCTTGACATCGATCCGGGCATCCGCGTGGTGCGTCGCCAGGCCGATGCTTTTGTCCACGGCATCATCACTTATGGCGAGGACCTGCTGCATTTCCTGGTCAACCTGCTCAAGCATCCGTTGTATCTGCTGTCGGGTGGTGGCGTCCTTCTCTTCGCTCATCCGGACGTCCAGGGTTTCCTTGGTCCGACGTATCCTGCCGATCTCGCGCTGGTCGTAAATGCGAAGGTAATCGGTCTGCCGGGCGGTGACCGATAACCCGGACACATGGATCCCCGCGAAGACCTTCAGATACTGACCGCCGATCGTCACGGAGAATGTGGTTCCGGGGAGTCCGCCCGCCGGATACGCAAACCCGATGTGCGGCGCAACCGCGGCCTGCAAGCGGGCCGCTGTCAGGTAAAAAGCAATCAGGAGGATACAGGCTGGTTTACGCATCACATGATCTCCTGAAGCAGTCCGCCACTCTCGATGTTGCGATTGGCCGCCAAGGGCGACACCGGCACCGAGCCTCCATCCGGCAAGGGTAATGTTCCCGCCGGGTCAATCCCCATCTGTTCGTAGATGCTGGCTGCCAGATCCCAAGGATACACAGGGCGTTAAATAACGGTTTCACCACGCGCATCTGTTCACCCCACGACGTGACCGCCTTTGAACCCGCCGCCTGCCACCAGGTGCGTAAAGGCTTTGCCGTAATGACCGAGCCCCCCGTTCCATGGGGCCTCCCAGTCAATCTTGGGCGTCCGTCCGAATTCCCCCCCGCACCAGACAATGGTGGAATCCAGTAATCCGCGATCCGACAGATCCTGCAGAAGCGTCGATAGCCCATGATCAAGTTCCGTCAGCATTTTCCCCATCATCTCGAAATGCTTTTTGTGTGTATCCCATCCTTGCGCGTTGATCGTGATAAAAGGGACACCGGCTTCCACCAGCTTGCGCGCTTGCAGGCAGGACTGGCCAAACGTGCTTTTCCCATAGGCAGTGCGCAATGCCTCCGGTTCCTTGGACAGGTCAAATGTGTTTTTTGCCTCCCCCAGGATCAGGTCATAGGCATCCTCGCGGTGCTTGCGCATCTGCTCAACCAGCGAATGCCCTTCCATGCTCTGGGCGAACGTATCCAGCCGATCCAGCAAGGACCGCCGACTGTGTTGGCGATCGTCGCTGATTCCCGGCGCGACCACCCCCTCGACCGTGAATGGGGTTTTTGCAGGGTCGCCGCCGGTCGCGAACGGCTGGAATGTCGACCCCAGGAATCCGGCCTCCGAAAAACGCCCCTGCGGCTTGGTCAGGGCAACGTACGGTGGGATGAGTCCCTGGTAGCCTGCGCGATACCCTTTCATGTAGGAGATCACCGACCCTACCGCCGGGCTGACGGACCCATCCGCCGTCCGTGTTCCGGTCAGCACCACATAGGAGGCGGTTTCATGACCGTTGATGCCATGTGTCATCCCCCTCAGAAGTGAATACTTAGTGTTGCGATCCGACGCCAGCGAACGGTCCCGCCCCGGCCGTCCGAACATTTCCAGAAACGACGACTTGATGCTGCCGTCCGCCAATCCCAGGGTCCGCTGCGTCGGTGGAATGAACGTGAATGGCTCCGGAATTGCACTGGAGTATTGCTCTTGGGCGCCCGTGATCCGGCAGATGGCGTCAATCAGCACCTCGGCATCCAGCCGCCCGATCCGGTAATGCGAGAAGCCCGCCTCGTCCCCTGCATTCGCAGGCGTCGCCACGGAGGAGCGCTGGTAGGTCGCTGAGTTGAGGATCAGCCGATAGATATGCTTCAAATCATAGCCGCTGGTAATCAGCTCCGCTTCCAGATACGCCAACAGCGTGGGACTCCAGGGTCGACTGTCCGGACGGATATCATCCACCTCATGAATGATCCCCCTGCCCAGCAGCCAGAACCAGATGCGGTTGACGATGGCCTTGGCAAAAAAGGCATCCATCCCCAATCGTTCCTCAGCGCTCCAGCCGGCATTCTCCAGGCGGACGCCCATGAATACAAGGGCTGCGGTTTCCAGGATCTTGCGGGGCGTTCGTTCCTGGAACGGACGGTAGAAGTTCACCGGCGGATCCCGGAAATTGCTACCACTGGTTGTCAACAGTGCCCGGGCGAACTGGTCGTAAGGCATATTGCGCCGGAATGCATCGCGGATCCAGGCGTGATAGGCATGCACGGCATTGGGCCAGAGGTTGCTTGGGAACTCTGATTTCACTCGCAGAAGGTCGCCCCACTTCAGGGCCAGATACTCGGCGAACTCCGGACGTTCCAGTAGACGGTCAATCAGTTTCGCCCGTTTGTCCGGCCGTTGATCGGCCAGAAAGGTGCGAACCTCGTCGGCGGTTGGCAGCGTTCCGATCACATCGAGAAAGACCCGGCGGATAAAGACTGAATCGGTGCTGACATCGGCTGGCTGGAAACCGGTAACCTTCTGCTGCGCAGCAACGTATGCATCAATAAAGCCAACCTCATCGGCACCTGCCGAACGACTGGCACACGCCAGCACGCAGAAAACAAAAATAATCCGGCAACCGAGCTTCATAATGCTCCTGACGATAAGGCTTACTCATAAGAACGTCAAACCCTTCCGTTTATTGTATTTATTTTAACCTAAAGTGCTTTGGGTATGCTAGCTAGGCGATCTCGGGTACTTTCGGTGAAGCCTGCAGGGGGCGCTGCCTCTTGGTTCTTGCGGGTTCGGGTGGGCATTTCCTGTTGATATCGAATCGTTGGCGTTCTCGGCAAAGGTGACGATGGAGTTTGTTTCGTTGCCGTTAACGGCAATGTTTTCGATGAAGTTTGAAATATCGCCCCTGTACTTAAACTGACTCGATTTTATGATGGCCATGATGAAATCCAAGATATTGCTGGATTTAATTAAAAATCTTCAATCAAACCGTTTGCATGGCTATCATGTATCCAGCAGTTTACGATGAAAAGAAAAACGCAAAATCAGGAATTTACCGATTGACGAAATGTTGTGTAATCTGCTAGTTTCACACATTTTGCAAATATGTGATTCAAGAGGATTCATGCGGACAGCAAGTAAAATACTTGTATTTCGAACAGGGCTGATAATCACGGTCTGCTTGGTGCTCGGTGTCATAACCGTCCTGGTTATCCGCCGCCCGGGCGTTCCGGACCTTCCGCCTCCTGTCTCGGTCTCCAATACCGTGGCGGCCGCCCCGGCATCTCGCTTTATCCCGAGTCAGCCCCCGGCTCCTGTGGCGCTCGTACTCGCGCCTCCGCCTGCGGCTCTCTCGAACAGTCCCGCCGTCCTGGCCATTACCGGCGATCCACACCGGAAGGTGGATTACACCCACTTCCGTGACGCGCTCCGTGCGCTTACCCGCGACCTCGGGCCGGAGGACGTGGACGCCCTGATGCGGTTCCTCGAGCGTAAGGCGGGTGATCAGGCGATCATGAGCCCGATTGCCTTCAATGGCATCAAGAACGATGTGCTGGATGTCTTGTTGTTGCAGGACACGCTGCCGGATGGCATTGGCACGCTGCTTGTCAAGATGTACCGGGACAGGACCTACGACGATATGTGGCGCGACTATTGCGTTCAGTTCATGAGTGCCTACTATGAGGTCAAATGGCCTGTAGGTGTCGCAGGACAAGGCAGCGGCAGGCATGTATCCGGGGCGGACAAGGAGCGCAAGTCAATCGAGACCGCGCTCCGGGGAGCCCTCAATGAGACCAGCACCACCATTGCCGGTACGGCGCTGCTCGGGCTGGACAGCCTGTCAAGACGCTACGACAACATCGACCGAGAGGACATTGGCCGCGCTGCCATGGACCTGCTTGGCAATCCATCCGTCGGCGAGCCCGCACGCATTACCGCCTTCGCCGTAGCCGCATCCCTCCAGCTTGCCGAGGCCCTGCCGGAGGCTCGCGCCATCGCGCAGACCGGCGAAACCATCCCCTTGCAGATGGCCGCCATCGCGCTGATCGGGCAGTTGGGGGAACCCGAGGATCAGGACCTCCTAGCCTCGCTTGCCTGGCAGGAAAATCCGCGTATCAAACGTATCGTCGCCGCCGCCCTCGAATCCCTCCGCAAACGAAAGGTCTGATCCATATCAACTACGCTTAAGCGCCATTGGCGCATCCTTCTGGCCAGCACCCTTGCCGTCGTGTTCGTAGCCACGTTTGTCGTGAATGCGATTGATTCCGACAACGATGGCATGAGCGATGCGTATGAATTGATGTTCGGACTCGCCCCGGCAACCACCGATGGCGACAGTGACCCGGATGCAGATAATCTCTCCAATGTCCAGGAATCTCTCCTCTGGACCGATCCGTTCGCCAGCGATACCGATCAGGACGGATGGACCGACGACACCGACGAGAACCCGGTCTCCCGCGCCACCATCCCCTGGGGCTCCCTGTTCTTCACGCATTCCGACGGCTCCGTCCGCTATACCTGGCCGCTGTGGATGCAGGCCGCATGGGCGGACGGCGGCCTATGGCTCACCAACAGCCCCTGTGGCTGGCACAGCCCCGCCGCCGAAACCACCCCCGCCACCCTGCACATGGAATTCGACCGCGCAGGTGTCGAATCCAATCTCGTCCTCCGCATCGAATACCTCGACCATGCCGCCAGCGCCCTTTACCTCGATCTCTTCGATACCAACGACGTCATCACCGCCACAGCCCTCTATGGCAACCTGCTGGCTGGCTCCGGTGCCGAGACCAACCGCATTCTCGAAATCCCCTTTGCCGCCACCGGCATCCGCCTGCGCAAGGGGGCAGGGACGGCCACGGTTCTCGGTACCCTGCTCTATGTCGATGCCGATCTCGACGGCCTCGATGCCGGCCAGGAAGTCCAGCTCGGTACCAGCGATTTTCTGGCCGATAGCGACGGCGACGGCATCTCCGACCTCGACGAGGTCTTCAGTCACGGCACCAACCCCGCCAACGCCGATACAGACTGCGACGGCATTGGCGACGGCATTGAGCTGCGCATGGGCCTTGCCCCGCTCGAGGCAGGCAACTACGCCGCGCTGCCCTTCACCGAGACCTTCGAGCCTGCCGCCGTCACCGTCGGCGAGCTTTCCGGCCAGAATAACTGGGACGTCAACCTCCCCGGCGTGGCAATCGTCCAGACCAACGAGGTATTCAGTGGCCTGCAGGCACTCAGGCTGGCAAACCAATCAGAAGCGAACGGCATACCGGTCATACGCCATCTCTTCGCCAATGCCCCCGCCGTCGTCTGGCTCGATATCCGCCAAAAGGCCTTTGCCGCCGCCGTTCCCGTCGAAACCCCGGATGGTGCGGTTGCCTTCCTCCTCAATGACAACGGCCACCTCGTTGTCCACGATGGGCTCCAGCCTGAAGGCCAGCGCTGGGTTGCCCTCACCAACGCCCCCGCCATCCCCCATGGCGAGTGGGTCCGGATCACCATCCGTGCCGACTACGCCGCCCAGACCTGGCTGGCCTGCATCAACGGTCGCCTTCTCGCCGATAACCTCGGCTTTGCCACCCCGCAGGAACGTTTTACCGCCATCGATATAGAGGGCCAGAGTGCCGTCATGGATAACATCCACGTCGGTACCGAACAGCCATCTGCCCTTGCCACCGTCCCCGGCAACATCATCCCCGACGACTGGTACCGGCAGCACTTCGGCAGCCTCGGTACCGACACCGGCGACCCCGACGCCGACGGCCTCACCAACCTCCAGGAATACCACCTCGGCACCGCTCCCGTCAACCCCGATACCGATGGCGACGACTTTTCAGACGGCCATGAGGTCTCGGTCGGCTCCGTTCCCCTCGACCCGTTATCCTATCCGGTAACCCTCACCGGCACCATCACCTATACCGGCAGTCTGACTGGCCTGCTGCAGATCGCCGCCCGCTCCGATAGCGGCGACCGCCACCTCACGCTTGCAACCACCGGGCAGGGCACGACCTACCGCTTCACCAACCTCATCTCCCGCAACCACTACACCATCACGGCCTTCCTCGACACCACCGGTAGCGGCATCCAGCACCCCTGGCACCCTGCTGGTGTATACGCCGCAAGCCCGCTCCTAAACCCCTTGACCGACCTACAGAACATCGACATCACCCTCACAGACGTTCTCACCCGCCAGGTATGGAAAGGCATCACCAATACAGCCATCCCGCAACTTACCAACGATCCCCGTTTTCCGTTCCAGCCAGACCAGGAAAACATCGTCACCGGGCTCTTCGAGGCCCCGGTCAATGCCGCCGAGTACTTCGGCCAGCGCATCCTCGGCCGTTTCCTTACCCCCCGCTCCGGCAATTACACCTTCTGGATTGCCAGCGACGATAACGGCCAGCTCTGGATCACCGACACCAACGGCACCCGCCAGCTTATCGCCTCCGTGACCGGCTATACCGCCTCGCGGCAATGGAACAAATTCGTCGCCCAGCAATCCTCGCCCATTCCTCTCCAGGCAGGCCAGGTCGTCCCTGTCGAGGCCCTCGCCAAGGAACACGGCGGCAATGATAACCTCGCTGTCGGCATCCAGTTCCCCGACGGACGCATCGAACGTCCCATGCGTGCCCGCTGGTTCGAAACACCACCCGCCGGCATCGCCGTCAACACCGATGCCGACGGCGATGGCCTCTCCGACTACGAGGAATGGGTCTACGGCAGCGACCCCCTCAAACCCGACATGTCCGGCGACGGCATGACCGATTACGAAAAAATTATCCTCGGCCTCGATCCGGCCAGGATGGATACCTACGGCGATGGACTCCCCGACTGGTGGGTCGTTCAGCAAGGCCTTGACCATACCCTATCACAGGCGGCCCGCGATGCCGACGGCGACGGTCTCACCAATGCCGAGGAATTCCAGCTCGGCTTCGACCCGAACGATGGCATTGCCGATAACGACGGTGATGGCCTGCCTGATTGGGAGGAAATCCACCGCTTCGGCACCAGCCCATTCACGGTCGATACCGATGCCGACGGCACCAACGACGCCAGCGTGGTCTGGCAGACCGACGGTACCAACACCACACATCGCAACGGCCAGTGGGCGGACGTCGGCTCGACCCTCGCCGCGCTCGCCAACCGCTCCATGCGCGCCGAATACACCGTCCCGGTCACGAATGCCGGCATGCACCGCCTGGCGTTTGCTATCTCCAATGTCCACACCCAGCCCGCCGCGGGGGCACGCTTCCGCTTCCAGATCCTCATCGACAACATCCCCGTCGGCTGGGCCACCTCACCATCTTTCAGCCTCCAGCCTTCATCCCTCAGTCTTTCCCTCACCACCCCCTGGCTGACCACTGGAGAGCACGTCGTCCGCCTCGCCTGGCTCGATGACTACGCCGCCGGTAAACTCCTCGGCATCGAGTCCGTCTCCCTCCAGCGCGTGGACGGTGCCGACAACGACCTCAGCGGCATCGCCGACTGGGAAGAATGGGTGCTCGACCAAGGCTACGACACCGACGGCGACGGCCTCAGTGATCAATCAGAAATCTCATTTCAGGTTTCATCCCTCATCCCTCATCCCTCTCTAAACCCCCTTTCCGCCGACACCGATGGCGATAACCTCTCTGATGGCTTCGAGCTGACCTCTGACCTCTGTCCGCTGACTTCCGACTCCAATTCCAACGGCATCCCCGATGCCGTACTCAAGGCGACCCGCAAGGGTGTCGCGACCTCGCACCGGGAGGTCGTGCACATTACCAACGTCTGGAAGGAGGATGGCGACAACCTCTACAACCCGATGAGCGGCATCCTCATCAGCTACGACTTCCCTGTCACCAACGCCGGCATGCATCTGCTCGCCTTCGACCTACGCAACCGCCTCGCCGATCCGCCCGATGACTACCGCTTCCAAGTTCAGGTCAGCGTCAATGGCCGCGCACTCGCCACCCGCTATGTCCAAGCCGATCTCGACCGCACCGGCACCGGCCGCTTCATCACCCCCTGGCTCACCCCCGGCACCCACACGATCAGCCTTAAATGGCTTAACGACAAGGATGCTGGCGGGCGCGCCACCACCATCGCCGTCGAGGAAGTCCGCCTCTATGCCTTCGATGCCCCCGATACCAACGGCGACGGCATCCAGGATTGGCAGGCCGCCGCCCTCCAAAGCGCTGGCGACAGCGATGGCGACGGCATCAGCGATTTTCTCGAGGTTACCGTCCGCGGCACCAGTCCCGTCCTCAAGGATACCGACGGCGACGGTATCGACGACAACGTCGAGATCACCCTCGGACTCGATCCCACCCGTGTCGATACCGATGGCGACGGCGTCTCCGACTGGCAGGAGCGCAACGAGACCCTCACCAACCCCCTGGTCCCCGAGTTCGACGGCACCGTCAGCACCGTCGACCAGGTCAACGGGGCCGACTGCGTGTCCTCCGCCGGCACCTGGAGCACCAACGCGCCCTCGATCACCGCCCTGTACCGCCGTGGACAGGTCGAATACCAGATGACATGCGCCACCGGCGATATCCATTTCCTTGAAATCCGGGCGGCCCATCTGTGGGCTCACTCCACCTGCTCGCCGCTGACGCCAGTCGATACCAGCGACCTGCTCATCACCATCGATGGCGACTACATCGGCAAGCGCGAACTGGTTTCGCTCGATGGCATCCCCGCCCGCATCGGTGTCTTTACCCCGTGGCTGGCGCCCGGCACGCATACGGTGCGGCTCTGCTGGGAGAATACCAACCGCCAGCTCCAGCTCCGGATCGACCAACTCGCCATCCTGCAACTGGGCGGCTTCGATGCCGACGGCAACGGCATCCGCGACTGGGTCGAGACCTATCTCGCCAGCACGACCAGTCTAGCCCCTGTTCCCGCCACCAGTCTGGTATCCCCCGTCTGCATCGAAGGCACCGACCGGTTCGTGCCACTTGTTTCCGTCGCCCCAGCGCCGGGCACCACCAATGCCCCCGCCGTTTACCCGTCCATCGCCGGCCGCTGGTACAGCAATGTCGCGCTCGCGCCCACCGGCGCCACGCCCATCGCCGTCTCCTTCCAGAACGGGGCGATCACCCGCCATGCGCAAGTCACCTGGACACCGCGCAACCTGCTTGAGTTCGGCGGGGAGCTGATGATCCGCCAAGGTGATTCCCTGAAGCTGACCGCAGTTCCTGCCGGAGCCACCAATGGCACCGTAACCATCGGGGTGGGGGCCGCCAGCTACACCACGGATGTGAACACACCCGTCATTATCGAATTCCCCGAAGCAGGCAACTACACGCTCACCGGTGCGTTCACCCCCGCCGACAGCTCCCGGTCCCCGGCCCGCGGCACCCTGCCTCTGCGCGTCATTGCCGCCACCTTTCCGAGCAATGCCCCCGCCTGCATGATCGGCACGACCCGCAACTGGTCTTGCCCCGGCATCCCGCCCCAGGCCGTGCTGCAGACCGACAGCACCGTGGTCATGTCCGGCACCACCAACCTCAGTATCCGCATGACCAAGGTCAACCGCGACCACTACGTCATCGCCCGCCTCGGCCCGAACGGCCCCATCATGGCCCACCAGAAACTAGACGGCTTCTGGATCCAGGCCGCCGTCGACGGCTATGTCCGCGTCGTCGAACGCCAGGATACGTACCAGATCTGGGAACAGAACATGGTCACCAAACTCCTGCCCGACACCGTCGATATCGAAATCAGCATCTTCATCGGCGGCGTCACCTTCGCCGACGACATGACCACCACCCGCTGGATCAGCGCCGCAGACCTCGACGCCATCGGCGAATACACCTTCCAGCTCCTGCATCCCAATTCCGTCAGTGCCTCGGTCTGCCACCGGATCAAGGCCTACCAGAACGGGCTTTATCTGGGAGAAGCCTACTACAGCCAGATCCTCATGCCCGATGAATAATCCCATTGCCAACTAGAAAGCCATACCCATGCAAAACAGAAAAACAACCGGTTACTTAAGAAAAAGCCTGGCCGTCTTCGGCGGGCTCTACCTCACCATCCTGGCCACCGTCTGGCTGGCCACCCCGCGCACCGCCTTCTCCGGCTGCAACCCGCCGGACGAAGACCCTGGTTCATGCGATACCCAGTGGTTTGTTTACGGTAAGCCGATCACTGTTCATTCACGCAACTATTCGTTTCCGATCCCCGATGACAGCGATTACCTAACCTCTTTGCGCCTATCCTATGGAGATGAACCCTTTGAGTCTGATCAAGCGTTATTGCAGTATTTCAAAGGTATTTATGGTGAAGAACTCTTCGAGTCAATTGAGGATGTGTGGGAATATTTGGTTGACGACTACATCATACGGTGTGGTGGATTGCCTCCGCCATGCGTAGACGAGCCGACTACGAACAGCACCGATGCAGCGGAGAACCGTTTCCAACCATTGCCGCATACATTCGAACAGATGCGTGATGTTACAGTTACGTCCAACAGCGGATCAGCGTCAGATGTCTATGCGTGTGCAGTGGATCTGATTCAGGATGATAAGCAACTCTTATTTACAATTTCGGACGATAATCTCCTTTACATCCGGGCTGCTGATTACCAATTCCATCCGTTCGCTACCAGTTGGACGGCAGGCTGGACCGACTGGGACGTTTGGCAGATTATCAATTGTGCAGGGGCGTCCGTCCCTCTAGCTTCCCGGTCGAAAGCGCAGTTAGCCGCTGGTAACGAGCGGCTTGTTGCAGGTTTTCCATCCGAAAATACAGGTTTCGTCGCAATGTTTAGGTATGGTTGTGGTGGGCCAATCGGCAATCCGTTTGAAAATCCAGAACCGATTCAGTTGGCGCTTCCAGGTGTCCATGTTAGTGATCAGTTGGCTGCCTATAGGCGGTGTGCAACTTTTGTTTCGCCTTCCAATGCAATCGGCCGTTTTGGAAGTTCTGTTGATTTGAGGGGTAAAATATTGGCCGTTGGATCTCCTGCGAATGACACAGGAGGAAGCGTTCACCTTTTTCGCCATAATAGCAGTTCAGAGTACCCGTTCGTAGATGATTGGTCACTTGTGGAAACGGTGTTTCCCCCGCAAAGCCTCTCGGCAACCTCCTTCGGTGAAGATGTGGCACTTGGGGGGGCGCATCTTGCAGTGCTGACAGGAAATATTAACGAGCCAGATCGTTCCATAGTAGCCGTTTATCCGTATAGCTTTAGTCAATCCGCGAGCCTAATTGCCTCAAACAACGTGATGATTGGTATGACTGATATCAACCGAAGCTTGCCGCTTTGCGTTGGAAGTTTTATATGGGTTGGTTCAAAATTGGCCATAGCACGAATGGACAATGATGGATGGCTTGTCGATTTTATGAACGTTTCGACAAATGGCTTGGAATCATCCTCTACCGCTCGGATAGAGGATGGTTTGTTGCCTGTACAAAACGTGGCATCAGTCCAGTTGCATACGGATGGCAGGCTTGTATCGCTCACAGTCGCATCGACAGGGGCTGTGTCAAAAGCGTCGACCGCGCTACTATCATATGACCGTAGTTGGTGTGTTGATGCCGAATGGTCGACGACCGGTGCGTTCTCGCAGGTAACGTCCTGCTTGAATGACAAGCTCCATGTCATGACTAAAGATCGTGACATAATAAGCACGCGGCTCGATGGCTTTATCAGAGGTTCTGTCTCAGGACAATCCGGTTGGTTAGGGAATCATGCCTATGTTACCGAACAGGATGCCTTTGAAGGAAAGCGTAGCCTTGTCCTTGCTGCGGAAGATCAGGCAGTAAGCCCCAGCGCTGACATCCAAATGGACCGTTACGCTTCCGGTTCTTCGTTCTGTATAGAGTATGCATTCAAATTCGATTCATATGACGCGCCCCCAACATCAGTTCCTCAGTTGACTGGCGCTAATCCGTATAGGTTTAGATTATCCTCCTCAAATACACTTCATGTTTCAGACTATAATTATTATGATCAATATCCCGCATCTCACTGGGATACCATTAATCTCGACGTCCCTGTCTCTACTGGGGTATGGCACACTGCTACGTTGTACGTTGACTATCAGCGACGTAGCCTGCCAAACGCGCCTTATTGCCCGACCTGGTCTCTGTGGATCGATGGCAATCCTGCTTCTCTAAGTAAGTATATGCACTATAATGCATATAGCCCCCATACAGGCCGAAGTGAAAGCTACTTCCACATTGATGGTGTGCCGGGAGGGAAGGTCTACATCGATAACGTAAACGTATTTTCGGTCTATAGCTCTGGTGTGGGTGATCGTCGGACGTTGAAGGTTCGATATGACGGTTCGGCATACGACGGTGTCCTTTATGCATCACGAACTCCCGAGTTAGACTTTCCTGTTTATCCGCCTAGCCAAGTGTTCCCGCGGACGCCAACCAATTTGTATCCTCATCGTGAACACGTTCTCGATGCCACGACGGTCGGTGAGACGATGCTCTTTACGCTTGCCACGGCTTTTCTGGATCAAAATACTAATAGGCAACGGGACAATTGGGAGAGTTGGGGCCAGGTGCGGCTTGCCGTCTCTAATGCGGTTCTCGATCTTCAGTGGATGGATACAAATGGCAACTCGATACCTGACGATGTGGAGTGGCAGGACTTTGGGTCAGTCGATCCAAATCGACGTGCAGATGACGATTCAGACCATGATGGGTTGGTCAATAGCGTTGAGTTATCTATCATAACGAATCAGTACACGACGCTAGGTTTGCGTCCGAGCCTTAATGACCGGGATTCAGACGATGATCATATGCTTGATGGCGGGGAATATATTCACGGCACTGACCTGATCACTCCCCAAGCGTTCTTGCGGTTGTTCGAAGGCTCCGTAGTTACGCAAGACTTTGAGTCGGTGTCGACGGGTCCCGTATCCGGAGACGATGTCGCTCAATGGATGTGCACGCCAGCTGGTAATGCGGAGATTGTGTCCGGCGGCGGCATGGCCACCACGGCGGCCCTCTGGGTTGTCCCGGTAAATGCCACATCGGTTGTCCGACGCCTTGTCGGTGCTGATGACGCCTCTCGAATCTGGGAGGATTATCAGATCAAATATCTGTCCCTTCCCGAATCTGACGGTTTCCCGAGCCCCATGGGGCGGGGAATTCATGTTGACAAAACGGGCGCCCTGTTTGTCTGCCTTGACGATGGAGGATCACTCCAATGGACGCGTGCGCTCCATCCAGTTCGCCAGGAGAATAATGGCGTTGTTACATGGCAGCAGGTACCCGTCACTGTATCAACGGGTGTGTGGCACCGCGTTACGACCTATCTCGACTTTGACGCCAGGAAATGGTTCCTGTGGTTTGATGGTGTCAGGGTTGGCAAGGATATGCCGTTTACGGATGCCATGTCCTATTACACCCATTTTGATATTGTGGCCTTGCCCGGTTGTTCACTCGTCGTTGACGATGTCGTGTTGGCGTCGCTACCAGGGACGAACGCCGTTTACGTCCCTGCTGGTCTGGATACGGATGGAGACGGTATACCTGACTATTGGGAACACACATACGGGTTCGACTCTGAGGATTATTATGATCACGACGGAGACTTCGACGGCGATGGTCTTGTAAACTTCAATGAATGGGCCTGGAGAACTCAGCCCAATATTCAAGACTCTGACGCGGATCGCATGGGTGACGGTGCCGAGGTCTGGTATGGGTTCGACCCTGCCGTCCTGGAACCGCACAAGATCTTGCCTATGGCGTCCGATTTCACCAATGGCGTCGTTGTCCCGCTCAATTCTACCCCGACGATAGGGGGGTGGTGCCGGGTCGGTGTGACCAATGAGACGCTCACCGTTGCCGAATACTCCAGTCTGCACGTCGGCATCGAAATCATCGCGCCTGGCTTGCAATCCGGGCTTGCCTACACGCTCGCTGGTCGCAAGCCGGATGGTTCACTGATCAATGAGGTGTGGGAGGAATTCGATGCCGTCCTTCCGGTTGTGTCGTTGGCTGATTCCAACGCGGTTGCCGCCGTCAATGCGTTCGCTGGCGACTCCGCCTGTCTATTCTTCGACGAGACGAATCGCATTCGCACGGTGTCGGCCGGACAACTACCAGCCACCTGGCCAAGCTATGCAAGGCCCGATCTATCGCCCGGCGAACCGGTCCATGTAACGATTGTGCGCCGCTATGTGGCGGCGTCGAACTCGCCATGCACATATCGTCTGGCGCTCAATGGCTTGTGGCTCGATGACCAGCGTAACCTTGCAATCTACCGCGCCCCTGATTGCATCCCGCTTCGCGAGTACAGCGAATTCCGTTTTTTTGCCGGAACGAATGCGTGGCTTTTTAATGTGCAAGTGGTCACGAACCAGTCTGAATTGAATGTTGAAATACTTGAAGATGTGAATCGCGATGGAATACCAGACTGGTGGGAGCTGGTACCGGATGGTGACGAGGATGCGGATGGGCTCCGGAACTTAACCGAGCGTGTCGCCGAAAGAAACCATTCCTGGATCTTCAATTCCTTGAACTGGATTAGTAATCCGGATCGGGATGCGGACCGCATGGGTGACGGTGCCGAGGTCTGGCATGGGTTCGACCCTATCGTCCCTGAACCGCACAAGGTTCTGCCGATGGCGTCCGTTTTCACCAATGGCGTCGTTGTCCCGCTGAACGCGACACCGACGACAGGGAGTTGGTACCGTGTCGGGGTGACCAATGAGACGCTTGCAGCCGTGGCATTTTCACAGACGCACGTCGGTCTCGCAATCAATGCGCCGGCCTGGCAATCCGGGGTTGCCTATCCGCTCGCCGGACGCAAGGCAGATGGCTCGCTGATCAATGAGGTGTGGGAGGAATTTGATGCCGTCCTACCGGTTGTATCATTGGCTGATTCCAACGCGGTTGCCGCTCTCGAAGCATTCGCTGGCGACTCCGCCTGCCTGTTCTTCGATGAGGATCGCGAAATCCGCTCCGTGTCGGCCGGGCAACCCCCGGCAAACTGGCCAAGCTATCCAAGGCCTGATCTATTGCCCGGCGCGCTGGTCCATGTGACGATTGAGCGCCGCTATCCTACAAATCCTAACGCATTATGTACCTATCGATTGGCTTTTAACGGCCTATGGTATGGCAACCTATCCACTATGGAGAACTACCGCAAGCCTGATGAAATCGCGCTTCACGAATACAGCGAATTCCGATTCTTTACCGGAACAAATGCGTGGCTGTTCAATGTCCAAGTGGTCACGAACGTGTCCATGCTGAAAGTTGCCGTAACAAATGATTTGGATCTCGATGGAATGCCAGACTGGTGGGAAAATGCTAACAATCTCACTGATGCCGAGGGCGACCCCGATTCTGATGGACTTGAAAACTTTCAGGAATACCTGTACGGGACGAATCCCTATAACCCCGATTCCGACGGGGATGGCTTGCTTGATGGGGCGAGTGGATTGCTCAGATTGATAGATGTTTCATATGAAACGCAGATCTTTTATGATGCTGATGGTGATGGCTATATTGATGGCGAGCAGACGATTGGAACCTCTCCGTCGTCCGCAGATACCGATGGTGACGGCATGCCCGATGGCTGGGAACTCTGGTATGGACTCAATCCACTGGATGCTGCCGATGCGAATGCCGACCCGGATGGCGATGGCCTCTCTAATCTTGACGAATATAATTATACCTACGGTGCGGGTGGTGTTCGTACCTCGCTCAACCCGATGAACCCGGATTCTGACGGGGACGGTCTGACGGATGGCACTAGCAGTAACGTGCCGCTTCATGTGCTCGATAGTTCGGCAGATTCCAACACATGGGCATTAGGGGAGGCATCATTAGGCACACACGCGCTCGCGGTTGATACAGATGCTGATGGACTGGTTGACGGCTATGATGGTGTCGTTCCCGTTTCGGTGTATCGCCGTGGAATCGACGCAAATGGAAATGGCTATGTTGATGGCGAACTTGATATTGGTTCGAGTCCGCTTACCGCAGATAGCGATGGCGATGGGTTCGACGATGGCTGGGAACACCTACATGGATTTAACCCTACAGATACAAATAGTCCTGCTGCTGCTGGAGATTCTGATGGGGATGGCCTTTCGGATGCCGATGAGTATGCTCTCGGTTCGAATCCGCTCGCTGCCGATACAGACGGGGATGGGATTCCAGACGGAGATGAAGTAGCCAATGGCCTTTCACCTATATTGGCAGATACCGATGGTGATGGCCTCTCCGATAGCGTAGAACTCGACGAATCCAGTGAGACGGGTGGTCTAACAGATCCTCTGAATCCCGACACGGATGGCGATGGACTCACCGATGGCTTCGAAGTCTTGGTCCGGGGGACTGACCCCCGCATGATTGATACGGATGGGGACGGACTCACCGATGGCTTCGGATTGTCTCGCCCTGTTGCATTGCCACGTACAAATAGCATATCAAATATGCCACCTGCATTGGTTGTTTTACCGGGAGAGATGGATTGCGGAACCGATCCGGTTTCTGCCGATACGGACGAGGACGGATATAATGATGGATGGGAAGTCTTCTTTGGAATGAATCCGCATGACCCCACAAGCCCTGGATCGAGCGTGAGCGGCGATACGGATGGTGATGGACTGCCATTGATGCTTGAGAACCAAATCGGAACCAAGCCTTTTGAACGTGACACCGATGGGGATGGAGTACCCGATGGCGAGGAAGTGATCACATCTACCAGCAACGGTGTGATTCGTGTGACAGGATTCCATTCTGACCCGCTACGTACCGATTCTGATGGCGATGGCATCAGTGATGGGGTTAGTAACAATGATGGATCCCTTTTGGCCGGTTTATGGCTAAATGATCGGGTTACAGCAACTAGCATCGGCGGTGGAGAAACTATTGCCACCGCATTGAACCCGACAAACAGTTTCTCTATGGCGCCTACCTTTGGTGGCTTCCGTTTGTCGGACTCGATGGCACTATACGTCGATCCTGCGAGTGCTAATACTGGAGATCCCGCAGTTTATTCAGCATTGGGCCTGGGGTGGGGCGCTATGGGGGTTACGGTTAATAACACGGCAGCATTCCCATGGGCCATATTCATGTCCTATGATAGCACAAATTCCCTTGATTATCTCGTGGCCAGGAGTGATGAACACGCCGGTAAAGGCCTGGCCCTCTTTGAAAGTGGAAAACGGGTGCACTTTACTCTCGTCCATTCTGATCCGTCCATGATAGGGGCGGACTATGATGTCAATTTTGAGACTGCATTAGTAGAGACCGCTTGGATACCGGTCGGAAGTGTGGGGACGACCGGCACCTACGACGGCGTATCTCAGACGTGGTCTTTCGACATCCCCAACCTGACTGCTGAGCCTGCGCAAGGCGGGTGGGTACGATGGAATGGTGATGATGATGATGGTAACGGTACCAATGACTATACGCAGACTGATCCCAGCGGCTATCCCGACGAGAATGATCTCATTCCATTACGTCTCAACCTTACCCCAGCGAATCTTGCCGCAGGAGAGGTTATTCTTGATATCACCAACAATGCCGCAAAGGTCAGTATTTGGACGAATAGCATAAAGCAAGGATCATCTTTGAGTCTGCCTGCAACTTGGCAGTATGATCAAATCCCAACAAACATTTGGATTGAGGGCCTTTCCGTCTCGGGTGAACCTGGCGATATACAGTATGTTGCGACATACACGAATGAATCGTCTGCATTCCCGTATGTGGTAGAAGGCGGACTCACTGTCGCAACCGTGAGCATCAATACCAATCTGTCTGATCGCTACGTTGCGATGAATCCTTTGGTCCCGGGTGTCGATGACATCGCTGATATCGTCGTCAACTACGCGCCAACAAATTCCGAGATGTCGATCGTGTTGCAGACGACTCCGTATCCCGCGACAAACACTTCCGTATGGTCTACGGCCGTTGTTACAAACACGACTGCAGGAACAAATTCAATCGTGATCCCATGTGCTTTCACAAACATTCAAAATGCCGGTATATATGATGTCCGCGCTGTTCTGGGCGGTGGCCTGCAAACGCCCGAACCGTTTACAATTTCAAAATTCAAAGTATCGCTCGAAGAGGATTTCTTTGATTCAGCATATTTCACGGCCACGACTTCAAGTAATACTGTACCCTTTAATGTGGCCGTAAGTGATCGCAATGCTTCAATGTCCTGTGGTCCAGCGCTCGGTGACTTGAGTTCCGCTTCCCCACCTCTCTACCTTGGCGTTCGCCGATTCTATGTCACCTCGAACCAAAGCCCTACGAGTGCGGTTGTGGAAAGTATTCCCGGCACTGGATCTCTTCCTGGGACCTCGGCAGATATCAATCTTCCTGGTGTCACGGTTGATCAGGCAGAGCACTATTGGCTACATGCGGAATGGGTGATGGAGAACCCGGATGGAACCACAAACACCTCCATTGTAAGTACGAATTTATTGGATGTTACGTATGATTCAGGAGGCGGGTCTGATGTAGAGTATGATATTAGTGGACCAGAGCATTTCTACATTGGTTGCCATGAAACAAATACGTATAGCCTAGTAATACGCGTCAACAATAACGACTCCGTGGAAGTTGACAATGCCTCAAATATCACTTGGTCTGTTGAGTCTGGTTCCGGACTCAGCTTCGAAGGTGATATCACGAACACCTATGTAGAAATCAGCGTTGAATCCCCCGCTACTATAACCAACCGTATCGCTTCTGGAATATCAGTATCATTTATGGTTGACGGAAGTACAAATACGAGTGCCCTGGGTGTGGTGATATATCCCGCTTTGTCCGCAACACCTACGTTTTTGATTTTTGATGATTCCACGTCAAATGGAACGATTAATATCTCAGGCTTCTATGAGGAAGTCGATTATCTCAAGACGAGAGGAACTGGCTTAGACGTTCCAAGCACAAACGTTATCAGTGGGGTTTCGTTCACCACCTCAGGTGGCAGCGGTTCTTGTAGTGTTGAGATGAACACGGAAAATGTGGCGACAGGGAATTGGTTTGAATTTGAGGTCGACCGCAAGGACTGCAATCATGACTATCGACTTGCAACGGCAATTGTCGCGCGGGCCGACATGGATATGATTGATGTTGCCGATAGTAACGAATGGTCAGAGGGTGCCTCTCTGATTGCGAATTGGAATGATGATGATTGGAACGGCGACATTGATTGGGATCAAACCAATCTAGTTCATTCCGACCCAAACCTTTATCCGATCGCGCTTTCCGTAACACCCGCAGATATTCTAACCAACGGAACCGTTGAACTGGAGCTGTCAACGACTAGCGGCTCTGGTTATGTGTGCATCTGGACCAATGCCTACAAGAACGGTTCTAGCTTTACCACTCACTCTTGGTCAGTGGAGGACATGCCATCCACTGTTTGGATTGAGGCAAAGACCAACAGTCCGGCATATCAGGATATCGAGCTGACTCTGAAGTATACGAGTACGAGTCCATCTATTACCTCATCCGACAAAATACGCATGACTGCCTATCTGCCAACAATTCAGGTGCTGGATACCAGCCGCAATGAGGTCCTTCCAGACCCGGCATTAGGCAATATCCGTGTCACCCATTTACGCGAAAATGTCGCAGACGCTGATGATGACGGCGTGCTTGACCGTTTTCAGGATGGCCTTCCGTCTGCTGCGTATACGAATATGGTGGCGTTTCACGTGGATCAAATGCCGGGCATTACCAACTTTTCCGGGCTTGCCGTTCATCTGTCTATCGGCAGCTCAGAGTGGGGAACCAATGCCGTGTTCGGCTTATTCGGAGGGAAAAGGCGTGATCTACCCACCGGTATTGGGGATGTCAGGGTCTACTGCCCAGCCATTAGCGGATCAAATGTCTTGATTCAAAGCAGCGAACTATGGGTAGGTACCGCCAATCCCAATGTGTCAACCTCCACCAATATTGCGTCGTTCATTGGGGCAAGCAACCTCACCTTCTATGTTGAAGGAGCAACGCCAGGAGCTGTTTCTGTTGGACTTTCTTTCGGGCAGCCGAAGTCCATATTCCTGCCCGCTGATCCTCATGCTGAGATTATCGTGCATCGAGATGTCCCGGATAGCGACCAGGATGGCCTGCTGGGGGCCCCAGATGTGCTTTCACCATTTACAGAGTCAACCATACCGTTACTCTCAGGCATTGCCGAAACACATGTTCCGCTAGGTATTGCCAATCGTCCAAGCGGTGCGTCTGCATACATATACACAACCATACGTAATATGATGGGTGCTGACGCGCGGCATCTGGTCCTAAATGCATTGAGTAGCGATACAAAACGGCTGGCCAATGAAGACGGTGGCGACACCGTGGTCATCCAACGCCCATCAGGAAGAATCGTGCGCTTTGATGCAACGACCGGCGCCCCGCTTCCACCTGATCATATGCGGACTTACCGCTGGGATGACGCATCGAACACCCTATGGTTCAACTCCGGTGTAGGCCATAAGTTCTCTGCTGCAGCAGCACCTCTTACGGCAGTCATGACGCCACAGGGCGTTAGCGTCAACAATTCCATTGTGTTTGAAGGAGTATCAGACTCTCTCTCCGGTGTTGACATGGATGTTACGAGTGCCTGGGGAACGGCCACACTTACGTTTGATGCCCGAACAAATCATATAGAACGCATTGGACACAGTGGAATCGTAAGCAGTAGTACAATCACGTGGGAAACCAACACCTATGCGTCCTGTACCATTACCAATTTGCTTGATGGGATTGTTGCTCGCGAAACGGAGATAACCACCGGTGTAGACCGCGTCGCAATAAGCATCAATGACAGTGCATTGACCAAATCCGTAGTGGGATATAGCGGGATTCAACGCAAACCATCATGGCTGCTTATCAATGTTGTTACAACAGCGGATAGTACCATAACCAACTCGTACAATGTTGCCAATCACAGTTGGGGTAGGGCGGTTACGAGCTTGACCAGTCCCGGATATAGCACAAATGCCCCCATTGACGAAACCTGGAGCTATGAAACCAATGGCGTCAACAGAGGATTGCTTTCAACCTATACGTCAAATCAAGGTAATTGGTTTACCAACACATATGATACGAGTCGCAGGCTCAAAGAAAATCGGGCGGTCCTTGCCTCATCGGCACCGTGTGATAACGATAATTGCTATCTTACCAAATACACGTGGTCTTCAGGTGCAGGCGTTCCCACAGAGACGATCCAAGCGATTGTAAAAGGCGGCACCTCCTCCGATGTTTCCAAGACCACGATTA
>JFJP01037510.1_pt1 | contig 26879 bp, 17 predicted proteins | sample 431651 | NCBI WGS metagenome assembly JFJP01 (sample SAMN02602958, study PRJNA72255) | Microbial mat metagenome, whole genome shotgun sequencing project. | biome: fresh water; feature: sink hole; material: water; isolation source: purple microbial (photo- and chemosynthetic) mats found in...
GGACCTTCACGGTGCATGACCTCGATTCCATCGGCAATCACCGCATGCGTCGGCAGTTGTTCAAGCAGATCGACAATGATTCCGGCGAACCGCTCATGCGATTCGCCTTGGGTCATGTGCAGCAAGGCTTTACGCATGCCGAGAATGACACCAAAAATGTTTTTGACCGACAGGGTCACGTACATCTGGTTATGGGCTTTTATCTTCGGCAGATTGATGAGTAGATCGCAGTCAAGGCTTTCTCCGGCAAGGGTAACCTGCAGCCCGCAGGCCAGAGTGCGCTGCACTGGTGTGCTGAATTCGATGATCTCCACATCCATCCCAGCCAAAGCCCGGATGATGCCATGCTGGGTCATGGCCCTCAGCGCTGTGCCGAAAGCGGGAGAATCTCCCACCCTTACCCTGGCTCCGCGGTCGAGAAACATCTCCGCTACGGCGGCCACACATTCGGCATGGGTACAGGCCAGGGGCGGGGCTGTGGCGCTGATCAGATTAGGCTTGAGCAGGATAGTGTGGCCAGCATAGGAAGGAGCGAGACAGAGGCAACCAGCCATATCTTCGATGATCTTCCTGATAGCAGCACGTTCATACTTCCGGCAACGAGCCAGATGAACGGAAATTTTTCGCTCGGTCATGGGATGTTCAGACAACATTGATGGCCCGAGGTGAAAAGCTGAAACGGAAAAAGCCGATTCGGCTTGCGCTGAATCGGCTTTTCCAGGAGAAAGGAGAGAAGAGATTATGCATAGTGTATTGCATTATGCGTGCCAACAGTAAATTTTATAATTTCCGTTGTTTTTACAGAATGTTGCCAATTTAGACAGAAAAATTGTCTGTAAATCGAAGCTGAAATATTCAATTTTTTGTACACCCGCCAGCCTCATGCCCTACAGCTCTTGGTGAAATTACAAGATATCATTAGATTACGAATACATATCTGTCGAGTTTTTTATACCGCCCGAGCCTGGATTTCAGGTCGGGCGGTAACCACCACCTTTCACCTCAGACGAAGGAAATAAGCCGAGTCCTTACCACATCAGGGTTTTTCTCGATTTCGCTGATGAGTTTTGCCGGCACGGCGGCCTCGACATCGATGATGTTATAGCCGATCTTGCCGTTCGACTGGTTCAAATAACTGGCTATGTTGACACCATGGCTGCCAATGATATTCGAGGCAAAGGCGATCATCCCGGGAACGTCGCGGTTGATCACGATAATCCTGGTATGCACCTTGTCGGAGGGCGTCGACTCGATATTGGGAAAATTGACACTGTGCACCACATTGCCGTATTCCAGATAGGTCGACAGTTCACGGACCGCCATACAGGCGCAGTTTTCCTCGGATTGGGAGGTAGATGCTCCAAGATGCGGGGTGGTCAGCACCTTCGGGTGGCCGACATTTCTGGCAGTCGGGAAGTCGGTGATAAAGGCCTCGAGGTAGCCGCTGTCAAGAGCCTCGAGGACCGACTCCTCGTCGACAATGGCCTCACGCGAATAGTTGACCAGGATTGCTCCTTTTTTCATCTTGGCGATGAATTCACGATTGACCATGCCCCGTGTGCCGTTATTGAGCGGCAGGTGGAGACTGACGATATCGGCGTTGCTAACGGTATCTCGCACGGATCGGCAGAGAGTCACCTCCGGCTGGAGCTGATGGATATTGGCCAGGGCCGGCGAAGGATCGAAGCCCCGGACCTTCATGAAGCGATAGGTCCCGCCGTTGGCCAGTCGCACGCCGATCTGACCGAGACCGATGACACCAAGAGTCTTTCCGGCAATCTCGTCACCGCTGAAGGCAGATTTTCGCTTCTCGACCTCGGGGCTGACCTTGTCCGGAGCCATCTCGGCAAGCGAACGGCAGAACTGTATGCCCGCGTAGATGTTACGTTTCCATACCCCAATCATCGGGAAGACCAAGTCGACCACGGCATTGGCATTGGCACCGGGTGTGTTGAAAACGCAGATTCCTTTCTCGGTGGCCCGATCGACATTGATATTATTGACCCCGGCCCCGGCCCTAGCCACGGCCAGCAGCGAGGGATAGTCATCGACATTGACCGGTGAACTGCGGACTAGGATTCCCTGGGGATCGGCCTCATCAGGCGACACTTTGAATTCCTTGTCAAATAATTTCAGGCCTTCTTTGGAGATTGCATTGATTTTCTTAATGGTAAATGAAGACATTCCCTACTCCTTTTCGGTATATTCATCAGCCACGGCATGCACATATAAACGCCGGACCCGCATGTTCTCGTCATTCCGGACACGACGGATTGACGACATTTAAAGATCATCAGGCTTTCGCCTCAGAATCAAAGCCTATCAGTATACGCATGTTGCCGTGAACGTCAAACACTTTCCGCTCCCGCCAAAAAATCATCAGAGCCGAAGGACCCGGTTGAAACGAAAGAGCCCACCCTCTCTCTCCCCGAGAAAGCACAATGCCCCGAACTCCGCCTGCCCCTGAAAACCGAGTTCTCTGCATGCCATTGCTGAAAAATTGAGACATATGGTCTTTTTAAAAAAATAGTTTTTTTCTCCACGCCGATACACCCCGATCAATTCTTCCGGCAAGGTCTGATACAGACGATTTTTCGTCTCGACGGCCTGTTCTTCATCCTGCCGCATCTCAAGGAACTCGGGCAGGAAACGATGGCCGCAACGCAGCCAGTCATGACGCAGCAGTTCAATCAGCAGCAGTTCATCGTTGCGTCCCTTGATCTGCAGGCAGAGCAGGCGACAGAGAAATTCCTGGGTGGCCGCCAGTTCAAAAAAATCATTCCGGCAGCAGATGTCCAGAAGACCGAGGAAAAAGCCGGCGATATCCTCCTGTCTGCAACGCAGCGAGTGCCAGAAAGAGACAAAATATCTGTTGTTGTGGAATTTTTCGACACACTCACAGAACCAGTAGAGATCGCTCAATGCCGCATGGTCAAGCCAGCGATTGGCTAGAGCGCTGTAGGGCGGATCGGTGCAATAGAGGTAGCCGCACTCCTCTGCTGTTTGCCGGATTGCGGTATCCGGCAGGAGTTTCAACAAACCCATCTGGATATACTGTGGTCCCATGGCGTAGACCTCGGCAAAAGAACGGAAAAAGGTCTCCCTGTTTTCATGGGGCAGGCCGAGGATCAGATCGACATGCAGGTGGATGTTGGCAAAAGCGGCCAGTCTGGAAATCGTGGCATGAGCCACTGCGGGATCGATGCGCCGGCGGATCGCCGCGAGAGTATCGGAATGGGTCGACTGGATGCCGATCTCAAACTGAAAAAGACCGGCAGGAATTCCGGCGAGAAAGAGAAACATCTCCTCGGTGAAGCGATCGGGGGCGATCTCAAAATGAAAAAGGGTGCCGGCACCCCGCTCGGCCAGATATCGCCAGATGGCAAGTGCCCTCGCAGGATTGTCGTTAAATGTTCGGTCGACAAAGCGCAGGACCGAGGGTTGGTGGCTGAGAATACGCTCAAGTTCGGAAAACACCTGGGGCAATTCTTTATGAAAAACACCCCTTTCGACTGCTGACAGACAGTAGGTGCAGGAGAAGGGACAACCCCTTGAGCTTTCATAATAGATGTGACGATTGACGAGGTGCTGCTTAAAGTCCTCATCCCTGAAAGGAAACTCCAGGCGGCGCTCGGCCATCAGGAAAAATGAGCCGGTGTATCGGGGCCGCATGCTGCCCTGCTGCAGGTCCCGGTAGAAATCCGGCGACACCGCCTCGATCTCCCCCAAAACGACGGTACACATTCCAGGCGGCAGGCGGTCCGCAATCATTCCGGCCTGCGGTCCGCCGACGACCAGCAGACAGGCGGGAAGAACCTTCCGCAGATCAACGATCAGGCGCTCCACCAGGTCACTATTCCAGATCGCAGCCGAAAAGAAGATCGCATCGGGAAAATCCACCGTAAGACGCAGCAGCGTTTCATAACAGCTATCGTTAATGGTGCCCTGAAAAATTTCAGGCCGGACCTTGGGTACGTACTTTTCCAGCTCGTTTCGCAAATAAAAAAGCGCCAGACAGGAATGGGTATAGCGGGCATTCAGCCCGACGAGTTTAATATGCATGCATGTTCGCTGTTTTTTTTGGCACAGGCCTTCCACCGGCATTATTGTCTGGAAAAACTGTACTCTCTCCGGTTTATTGCCGGTCGTACGCTCAATCAAACTGATCAAGGATTTTCATTTATGGCAATGCTTCTGTCTCCACCCGTCCTGAAGATCCTCTGCACCATCGCCGCTCTGATGCTCTGCTGTTGCGTCAATCCGGCAGCCGCAAAGGAGAAAGAGATCGAATATGATCTGGCGATTTCCTTTGATCCGGCCAGACATCTCTTGAACGGTACCGCCAGTATCATCCTCAGGCCCGGAATGGGGCTCAACCTCGATAATGCCGGACTGTCTGTAACCGGTGTCATGCTGCGCTACCAGGATGGCAGGGAAGTTGTGCCGTCACTGCCTGCCGGCAGGCGCTTCAATCTGCCGCCAGAGTCCGAACTACGCCAGTTGTTTATCTCTTATACAACCGACACGGTTAGATCTGCCGAAAATCTGATCAGTTCCGACGGAATCACCCTTACGGAACTCTGGCACCCGGTTCCCGACCGGTCCATGCTCTTCAGGCTGCAGGCCAAGCTGCCACAGGGCTTGAGCGCAATCACCGAATCCGATCATTTTCCCCTGCCAGTCGATAGCGACATGGTCACCGGCATAAGCAGTCAACCGCAACAGAACCTGCATTTTGCAGCTGGGCCCTATGTCATGGACAGTCTCGAGGTGCGTCAGGGCCTGCGGGTCTACAGCCTGTTTTTCCCGGAAGACCGTGATCTTGCCCAAGGCTACCTGGAGGCCGCAGTGCGATATCTGCAGCGATATGAAAAGGAGATCGGCCCGTTCCCCTACCCTCACTATGTCATCGCCGCCAACCGCCGGCCCACCGGACTCGGCATGCCGGCCTTCACCCTCCTTGGCCAGCATGTCCTGAGGCTGCCCTTCATCAAAGACACTTCACTCGGCCACGAGATAGTACACTCCTGGTTCGGCAACAGTGTCGAGGTCGATCTCTCTGGCGGCAACTGGTGTGAGGGGCTGACAACATTTCTTGCCGATCATGCCTACCGGGCTGATCAAGGCCAATCGGCGATCGACCGCAAAGAACGGATAATCAATTATCTCAGTTACGTAAACGAAAAGACAGCCATGCCGCTGGCCGCCTTCCGCTCGGCTGACCATCGCGTCCCCCAGGCCGATGCCCTGCGGGCAACGGGCTACAACCGCGGCACCCTGCTCTTTGCCGAACTCCAGGAGATGTTGGGAGAGAAGGTGTTCACCAAGGCTATCCAGCAGTTCTATAGCGACTTTCGCGGCAGGAGCGCCTCCTGGGATGACGTGCAGCGAAGCTTCAGCCAGATTGCCGACCGGGATCTCTCAGGCTATTTCAGCGAACGACTCGGCAGGTCGGCCATACCCGATCTTTCGGCCAAAAATATCGAAGTCAGCCAAAAAGAGGGCAAAACATTTCTGCGTTTTCAACTCGAGCAGAAGACCAGCCAGCCCTTTTCCCTCCGGGTGCCCATCCAGGTCACCACCAACAGCGGCATAAGCCGATTCGTCGTGACCGCGGACAAGCCCCTGACTGAGGTATCACTTACCACAAACGGCCTGCCGCTTCAATTCAGCATTGATCCGGAATACACCTTCCTGCGCAAACTGGCGACTCCTGAAATACCGCCGGTCTGGTCACGTTTCCTCGGGGCGGAAAAAAAGCTCGTTATCCTCGAAGCGGAAAACAGCCGCCTGCTGTACGCCCCCCTGCTCGATAGCCTCGCAGACGACAGCTGGACCGTCAGGACAGCAGCCGAAGTGAAGAACAGCGATCTGAGCGATATCGCCCTGCTCTTTCTCGGAGTAGACCACCCGCTCAGCCGTTCACTCTTTGCCAGACCACAGCATCCGGCTACAGGCTTTACCCTGGATGTCCGCCGCCACCCCCTCAATCCTGAACAGGTCGCTGTCCTGGTTTCGTCTGCCGACCCGGCAGACACCGCGGCAGTGGCCCGCCGACTGAGCCATTACGGCAAATATTCCTTCCTGCACTTCGAGAAAGGCCGTAACATCCGACAGCGGATCGACGAAACAGAATCAGGGATGGTCCACCTTCTTGAGCAACTGCCAAACGGGGCAGCCACCTCGGCCCTGAGCCCTTTTGCCGCAATAATCGCCCAGATCGACTCGTCCCGTGTCATCTTCGTCGGCGAGACTCACACCTCGATGGCCGATCACCGCTTGCAACTGCGCGTGATCGAGGCCCTCCATCAAAAAAATCCCGATCTGGCCATCGGCATGGAGATGTTCCCGACAACCAGTCAGACGGCCCTGGATGAATACACCCTCGGCCATACCAGTATGGACGAGCGCAGTTTTCTCAAAGCCTCGCGCTACTTCCAGGTATGGCGCCAGGATTATCGCAACTACCGGGAAATCATCAATTTTGCCCGTGAAAAACGATTGCCGATTGTCGGCCTCAATCTCGAAAACGAAACGGTCAGCACCGTTTTCCGGACCGGTTCTCTCGATGCACTGCCTGAGAACATGCGAAAATCACTGCCGATTGATCGTGACCTCGGGATGCCCGGATATGCCGACTGGCTGAAAGTGATGCACGATATGCACGCCAGCGGCGGCCATGGCAGTGGCTCGTTCGGTGGTTTTCTCCAAGCCCAGGCCCTCTGGGATGAGAGCATGGCCGAAAACATCGCGGTCTATCTGCAGCAGCACCCGGGCCGCAAGATGATTGTGATCGCCGGCAGCCAGCACTGCCGCAAGGATTCCGGCATCCCGCCGCGCCTGCTGCGCCGACTGCCAGGCAAACAGACGACCGTCATGAACATCTCAGATGAAGGGACTCCGGGAAATCTGACAGAAATGGCCGATTTCTTTTTTATCACACCACAGATCAGCCTCCCCGAAGCTGCGATGATGGGCATAATCCTGGAGTCGCTACAGGAAGGCAGTGCCGCCTCTCTGCGGATTACAGGCTTCAGCCCGACAAGCAAGGCCGACGAGGCCGGTCTGTTGCAAGAGGACGTGCTGCTGGAGATAGACGGTTTTGCCGTAGAGGATATGGATGACGTGCGCATCGCCCTGCTTGATGCCCAGGTCGGCCAGAAGATTGCCGTCGCAGTCGGGCGGGGTTCGGCGACAGGTAAAGAAAAGGGGCGGTTGGAATACACGATCGAACTGACAGCGCCGGCGACGGAGCGTCCACACCCCTGAAAGACCGGGAATCTCCCAGAAAGCTGGTCTGCAGCGGCGCGGCTCGTTCAGCCGTGCAGACAGTCGACGATCATCTTCGCCTGCCTGGCGGCGGCACCCTGCTGGGCTCTGGCAATCTGGCCGGCTCTCTGACAGATCAGCTGATAGGTTTGGGGGTCCCGGCGGAACCCGTCGATCCGATCAGCTAGATCAGAGGCGTCCCTAACCATGATGCCGGCCCCGACTGATTCCAGCAGAATGACCGCATCCTGAAAATCAGCCATGCTCGGGCCGTACAACACCGCCCTGTCCCAGATCGCCGCTTCCATGATATTATGACCGTTACGCTGCACCAAACTGCCGCCGCAAAAAACATAGGTGGCCACCGAATAGATCTCGGCCAACTCCCCCAGGGAATCAAGGATTACCAGCGGATATCTGCGCCTCTCTCCCCCTGCCAGTTCACTGAAGAGATGAAAACCGATTCCTTTGGCCTGCAGCATCTGCTGCAATCCGGCAAGCCGCTGCAGATGCCGGGGGGCAACAAGCAGAAGGATTGGTCGATCAACTGCAAGGCGGGACAGCAGCAGCAGGAGCATCTCCTCCTCGCAGCTGTGGGTCGAACCAGCCACCAGGACATCTGTCTGCCCATCAACATCGAGAATCCGTCGGAGCTGCTGTCGTATCCTGTCGGGCTCCGGCGGCAGCCGGAGATCATATTTGACATTACCTGCCACCTGCAGCCGGGAAGAAAGCGCCCCCAACTGCAGATATCGGTCACGGTCGGCCTCGGAAATGACGGCCATCGCCGTGAAATTTGCCAGGACTCTCCTGAAGAAAAACTTCATCCTCTCATACCCGGAGGCAGAACCAGCCGACAAGCGACCGTTGACCTGAATGACCTTCACCCCACGGCCGGCGGCAGCATGCAGCAGCAGCGGCCAGAGTTCGGTCTCGATGCAGACATAGGCGTCAGGCTTAAGCTTATCCAGAACCCGACCAACCACCCCCGGCACATCCAGGGGCGCCAGAAGACAGACAGCTTTATTCGCCAGCTGCCCCTGCGCCACCGTGCGGCCGTGCAGGGTCATTGTCGTGAGAATGAATTCGACTGTCGGCAACTCCCTTTCCAGCTCAAGCATAATCGCCCGGGCGGCCTGGACCTCTCCCACTGAGGCGGCATGCAGCCAGATTCTCGGCCTCCCCGGAGTTCTGGGAATGGCGCCGTACAAACCGAAGCGCTGGCTCAAGCCCTCTCGATGCCGGCCCGAAAGCCAGACATAGAGCAGGGCAAAGGGCAGGAGGGTGAAAAATCCCAGCCCGATAATCATTCTATACAGCGTATACAAAGCTTCCTCTCCGGAAATCTTGTGGTATTATAGGCTCCTCCGACCGGGCGGGAAACACACCTACGCCGACCGGCTACAGAGTGCCAATAGACAAGGAAACAGAATCGTCGTCAACAAAGAAGAACCGTACCGGCAGGTGACAGAAACCGGCGTTTTGCCTGGAACTGTTCAGCTTTCCGAGCTCATCCCGCCTCCGCCGCCAACCGGTTTTTCTTCTTTTTCCCTTTGCAAATGGAGAAACCATGCATAAATTACTCAGCCTGTGTGTCATTACACTCATTTTATCAATCTCAGCCGGAGAAACAACTATGGCAGCTTCAAAACTCAAAGATGGCCTCTATGCCAGCTTCAAAACGGCAAAAGGAGAGATCCTCTGCTCGCTTGAATTCGAAAAAACACCGATGACCGTGGCGAACTTCGTGGGACTCGCGGAAGGCACCAAAGACCTTGGCGGTGGAGCCAAGGCCAAGGGAGACCGCTTCTATGACGGTCTCAAATTTCACCGGGTCATTGCCGATTTCATGATCCAGGGCGGCTGCCCGCTGGGCACAGGTACCGGCGGCCCAGGCTACACCTTCCCCGACGAGATCGACCCGAGCCTCAAACACACCGGCCCCGGCGTCCTCTCCATGGCCAATGCCGGCCCGAATACCAACGGCAGCCAGTTCTTCATCACCCACGTCGCCACGCCCTGGCTTGATGGCAAACATACGGTCTTTGGCCATGTCGTCACCGGCCAGGATGTGGTCAACAAGATAGCCGGCGGCGATGCTCTCAATTCGGTTGAGATCATCCGGGTTGGCGCCAAGGCCGAGGCCTTCAAGAGTGATCAGCAGGCCTTTGAAGCCCTGCTGAATGGTATGGACCAACGCCAGAAAGATAAAGAGCAGTCCGAAATCGAGCAAACGGCCAAGATGATCAAGGAAAAGTGGCCGACCGCCGTAACCACCCCCTCCGGCCTGAAATATGTGGTCACCCAGGAAGGCAGCGGCACCGATACACCAGCCTCAGGCAGCATGGTCAAGGCCCACTATACCGGCAAACTGCTTGACGGAAAAAAATTCGACAGCTCCTATGACCGCGGCGAACCAATCAGCTTTCCGGTCGGCCAGGGCCGGGTCATCAAAGGCTGGGACGAGGCATTCCTGGGCATGAAAAAAGGCGAGAAACGTGTGCTCATCATCCCATCCGACCTCGGCTACGGCGTGCACGGACGCGGCCCGATCCCGCCCAACTCGACAATGATCTTTGACGTGGAACTCGTCGATTTCTGAAACTCATCGCCGTACTGATGGCATCTCATCAGCGTGTAAACGCTGTATTGCCGGGCAAATGAAAAGCAAAGGGCCGGAGAGGATATCTCCGGCCCTTTGCTTTTTCCGTGCAACTCCCCGTATATTTCTTTCTACAGGCCAATCTCAGCCGCAATGGACTGCATGGCGGTCAAACTGATGCCGCAGAATTCGGCCAGCGGCAGACCGATCTGCTCACACTCGGCGATGGTCTCCCGGTCAGCTCCACGGGCAAAGGCCCTTTCCTTGAAGCGTTTGGTCACAGACTTGATCTTCACCGACGACAGCTTTTTATCCGGATAGACCAGCGCCGTTGCCGCGATCAGGCCGGTCACGGTCTCGCCGGCGGCCAGGGCGTGCTGGAATACGGTTGTCCGCAGACAGCCGGGATGGGCAGTCGGGTTATGCAGTCGAATAGCTTCAATGATCTCCCCGTCCACCCCGATATCTGTCAGTATCCGCACGGTATCAGTGGTATGGGTGGCAAGATCCGGCTGGCTCTCCGAATCCAGGTCATGCAGCAATCCTGCCAATCCCCACTTCTCCGGATCTTCACCGAGTTTCTCGGCCAATGCCCGCAGGACAGCCTCCGAAGCAAGAGAGTGATTGATGAGGTTGCGGTTTTCAAGATGTTTGTTGACGAGTGCGAGAGCAGCCTCCCTTGTTATGCCGTATTTCATTATTCCTCCTGAATGCAAACGTCGCTCAGTATTTCAGACCGACCCGGTCCCTGACCAGATCGAGAGTGACTGTCGCCTTGGCCCTGGCTTTTTCCGCCCCTTTTTTCAAAATCTCCCGAACCATCTGCGGATCACTCTGGAATTGCGCCTTTTTCATACGAGCCTCAGCAAAATAGGTCTCGATCAGCTCAACGAGCTCAAGCTTGATATAGCCGTAGGCTGCGCCGCCGTGCAGATACAGATCGCGCACCTCCTGCAGCCGGGCCGGCGGGGCGAAGAGTTTGAAAATATTATAGAGATTACAGATGTCGGGATTTTTCGGGTCCTCAACCGGGGTTGCGTCAGTGGCAATGGCCATCACCCGCTTCTTCAGTTCCTTGCCGGAGATGAAAATCGGAATGGTATTACCATAGGATTTGGACATCTTCTGGCCATCGAGGCCTGGAATGATGGCCGTATCCTCGCTGATCGCCGGCTCGGGGACGACAAAGGTTTCCCCGTATTCGTTATTGAATTTCTGGGCCAGGTCGCGGGCCACCTCGAGATGCTGCTTCTGATCCTTGCCGACCGGCACCCGATCCGCCTGATAGAGAAGGATATCGGCAGCCATCAGCACCGGATAGGAAAAGAGCCCGTGGCTCGCCTCGAGGCCCTTGGCAACCTTATCCTTGTAGGCATGGCAGCGCTCGATGAGCCCCATCGGCGCCAGGGTCGAGAGAATCCAGGTCAGTTCGCAGACCTCCGGGACATCCGACTGCACCCAGAATTGGCACTTATCAGGGTCCAGGCCAAGAGCGAGGAAATCAGCAGCCGCCTCAAGGGTGCCGGCCGCCAGCCTGTCTCGCTGACGGACCGAAGTCAGGGCGTGAAGATCAACGATGAAGACGTAGAGTTCGGACTGCTCCATATGGGCAATCATTGTCTGCATCATACCAAAATAATTACCGATATGTAGCTGTCCCGAGGGCTGGATGCCTGATAGAATTTTCATGTGTTCGCAGTATTGAGAATGAAAGGTTTAAAAAATGCGTCAAAAAAGTTTTCGACACCTTACAGGAAAACAAAAAAAAAGGGGAGTATGGAAAACATCATTCCACACTCCCCATATATCTGTCTTCAACCGCCGCGTTACAATCGGCGGCGTATGAGACTTATTTTACTTCTTCGAAGTCGGCATCGACTACGTCGTCATCGTTCTTTTTCGTCGAACCGCCTGCCGCTCCGCCGCCGCTTCCACCTTCCGGATTCTCTTTGGAGGCCTGGGCATACATCAGTTCGGCAAGCTTATGCGAGGCAGTGGTGAGAGCCTCAACTGCTGCCTTGATAGCCGCGGTATCATCACCTGCCATGGCTTTCTTGACATTCTCGATCTCTTTTTCAACGCTGCCTTTTGTGGCCGCATCGACCTTGTCACCAAGATCCTTGAGGCTCTTTTCGCTGGCATGAACCAAGGCATCGGCCTGATTGCGTGTTTCAACCAGTTCCTTACGCTTGCGGTCCTCTTCCTTGTGCAGCTCAGCATCACGGGTCATCCGTTCGATCTCGGCCTCGGTCAGGCCGGAGGAAGCGGTGATCTTGATCGACTGCTCCTTGCCGGTCCCCAGATCCTTGGCAGAGACGTGCAGAATACCGTTGGCGTCAAGGTCAAAGGCCACCTCGATCTGCGGCACGCCGCGCGGTGCCGGCGGGATGTCATTCAATTCAAACCGGCCGATGGTCTTGTTATCGGCAGCCATCTCACGCTCACCTTGGATGACGTGAATCGATACAGCCGGCTGATTGTCGGCGGCGGTGGAAAAGATCTGGCTCTTCTTGGTCGGCACCGTGGTGTTCTTCTCGATCAATTTGGTAGTCACCCCACCCAGGGTCTCTATACCGAGTGATAGCGGGGTCACATCGAGGAGCAGCACATCTTTCACGTCACCCTGCAGTACGCCGCCCTGGATGGCCGCACCGATGGCTACAACCTCATCGGGATTAACACCTTTGTGCGGATCCTTACCGAAGATCTCCTTGACCTTCTCCTGCACCTTTGGCATGCGTGTCATGCCACCAACCAGGATGACTTCGTCGATATCCGAGGCGTTAAGGCCGGCATCTTTCAAGGCCGTCCGGCATGGGCCAACAGTACGTTCAACCAGATCGTCCACCAAGGCCTCGAGTTTAGCCCGACTCAGTTTTATGTTCAGATGTTTGGGGCCTGAAGCGTCGGCGGTAATGAAAGGCAGGTTGATATCGGTTTCCTTGGTGGTGGAAAGCTCCATCTTGGCCTTCTCTGCCTCTTCCTTCAGGCGCTGCAGTGCCATCTTGTCACTGCGCAGATCAATGCCCTGGTCTCTTTTGAATTCATCGGCCAGCCAGTTGACGATGCGCATGTCAAAATCCTCGCCGCCGAGAAAGGTATCACCGTTGGTGGACTTGACCTCGAAAACGCCGTCACCAATCTCCAGAATTGACACGTCGAAGGTACCGCCACCGAGATCGAAAACTGCAATTTTCTCTTCGCCTTTCTTGTCCAGACCGTAGGCCAGGGAGGCTGCTGTCGGCTCGTTGATGATCCGCTGAACATTGAGGCCGGCGATCTTGCCGGCATCCTTGGTGGCCTGTCGCTGGGAATCGTTGAAATAAGCCGGTACGGTGACAACGGCGTCGGTGACCTCTTCACCGAGGTATTCCTCGGCGGTCTGCTTCATCTTGGTGAGGATCATGGCCGAGATTTCAGCAGGAGTATAGGTCTTGTCGAGGACCGCAACCGAAACGCTGCCGTGTGTCCCTTCGACGATCTTGAACGGGCTGATGCCAATTGAGCGCTTCACCTCGTTATCTGTGAATTTCCGACCAATAAGGCGTTTGATGGCATACAGGGTACGCTCGGGATTGGTCACCGCCTGGCGTTTAGCGACCTGACCCACCAGACGTTCATTGTTGTCAGTGAACGCCACGATCGAAGGAGTCGTTCTGTTTCCCTCAATATTGGCGATAACCTTTGGTTCGCCGCCTTCCATAATTGCCACACATGAATTGGTGGTTCCCAAATCAATTCCGATAATCTTACCCATGTCTTCTCTCTCCTTATATCAATCTGATCGGATACCGTATCCTTTCCGAATTCCTTTTATTTTAAAGCTTTTTCGCCTGCTCTCCACAACCTCTTTTAAGGTTGTCATCTTCACTGATTTGTCAAGAGACTTACTCTTTTTTTCCACCTTCCGGCTGCGGCGCCGCACTGCCCGACGAGACAACTACCCTGGCCGGTCGCAGGAGGCGATCCTTATAATAATACCCTTTTTCAAACTCATAGAGGACATGGCTGGCAGGCACGGTATCGCTGGCCTCCATGGTCAGGGCCTCCTGTTTGTTGGGGTCAAAGGGCAGGCCGACGCTTTCCACCGGCTTCACTTCAAACTTCTCAAGGGTGCCAGTCAGGCTCTTCAGGGTCAGGCCGACTCCTTCGAGCATGGCAGTCAGGTTCTTCTCGGGGCTGGCCGATTCGACTGCACCAAGGGATATGGCCCTTTCGAGATTGTCGACCACCGGCAAGATCTCCCGGAATATCTGTTCACCGGCATATTTCAGGCCGGCAATCCGCTCCCGCTCCATGCGTTTCTTGAAATTCTCTGATTCGGCTGCCAGTCTCAACATCTTGTCACGCAGCGATGCTGCCTCTTCAAGGGCGTTGGCCAATTCCTTCTCTATATCCACTGCCTCAACCTCGGCGGGACCTTCAAGATTTTCTGCCGGAGATTCACCCTCCCCGGTTATTTCAATATCATCCTGCACATCATTTTCATTGTGTATTCCGTTCACCGATTCCTCCCTTCTCTGTACATTCTTTCTCAAGGAAGACAGCCGTTCGTACACCTTCGGCAGCCCCTTGTCAGGTATGGATAATTAAATCTGAGCCAACAATAAGTAGCCGCCTTTTTAATGTCAAGACAGCGGACAGCAATGAATGTCCCTCAAGCAAAAACAAGAATGGCTGAAACTCCGCAGAATTTCAGCCATATAGAAAAGCAGTGTAGAGCCGTGCCGTTCAGCTCCTGAGATACTCCCTGATACTGCGGGCGATGGTGCTGAAGATCTTGTAGAACTCCTCTTCGTTTCGCTCCAGCAAGGTGATCCTGAAGCCATGCAGTTCGGTGGCAAACGAGGTCAGCGGCACCACGCAGATGCCGGTGGCGCCGAGGAGATAATAAACAAAACGCTTGTCCATGGCAGTGTCGGGTGGACTGACCAGTTGCTCGACCATTTCCCTGACTTCCTTGCTTTCTATCGGCAGAGTCTGGCTGGCGGTGAGTATGCCCCACTCGAAACAGACGCTCATATAGAAGGCGCCGTTCGGCCGGTTGACCAGCACGCCTTTGACATCCTTCAGACAGTTGTAGGCGATGTTCGAGAACTTCTCGTAACGCCTGATTCTTTCCTCCAGATACACCGGATATTGAGGATGGGTGACGACCTTCGGATAGACCATCTGCGGCAGAGTAGTCGAGCAGACCTCGACCATCTTGGCGTGCAGGATCGAGGTGATGTACTTGGCAAACATCGGATCCTTGTCGGCGTTGTATACTTCAATCCAGCCGCAGCGTGATCCCGGCCAGGGCATTTCTTTGGAGATACCGCGCATGGCGATGGCCGGTACAGTACCAATCACGTCAGAGATCGGCGAGGTGCTGGTGTCGTTATAGACCATATTATTATAGATCTCATCACACACCAGAAAGAGATCGTAGCGGTGGGCTATCTCGACGATCCTCTCAAGGATTGCAGTGGGATAGACGGCGCCGGTGGGATTATCAGGGTTGATGATCAGTATTCCGGCCACTGCCGGGTTGTACTTGACGTGTTTTTCGATATCATCGATATCAGGATACCAATGGTTGTTCGGATCGAGGATGTAGGTCAGCGGTTTGTCGCCGACATGGGCGGCCTCGGCTGAAGAGTGGGTCGTGTAGCTGGGAGTCGGAACGATCACCCTGGCAGTGCGTCGGAGAAAACCGAAGACCTTGGAAATCGCGTCGCCAAGACCATTGAAGAAAATGATGTCTTCCGCGGTGATCTGCACCTTGCCCCGCTTGTTGGTCTGTTCAGCAATGAATTCACGGGTGGCCAGCACACCTTTGGTGGGCGAATAGGCATAGCTGAGGTCCTCCATGACTGCCTGGGCGACGATTTCCTTCATCCACAGGGGAATCTTTTCGCCCTTGGCCACCGGATCACCGATATTCTCCCAGTTAACTTTCAGACCCAGTTTTTCTAGTTTTGTACCGACATTGACAATATTTCGAATTTCATAGGTTAATTCGCCGGCACCGCTGTGTACTATATCTGTTCTCATGTCCCCTCACTCCTCTTTAGCATGGCCACCAACCTCAATGCGGACGGCGACGGCCCCTCTCCGTGCTGGAAATCCTCTGCAATACCACAGCCACAGGGGCAAGTCAAGACGGCGGATCTGGGTAAACAGCGCAGCCCGATCACACCTCATCGTATTTATGCAGTTTGTTCTGCAGGGTCTTCCTGGTAATGCCAAGACGCCTGGCCGCCTCGCTTTTATTCCCTTTTGTTTCGTCAAGGGTCTGGAATATCGTTTCTTTCTCAATCTCAAAGAGAGAGGCTGGCCGCCCACCACCGCCAGACTCAGCATCTTCGGCCAGCTTCTGGACAGTCAGGGGCAGGCTTTTTTCAGTGAGTTGTTCCCCGCGCATCAGGATAATCCCCCGTTCGATGGCATTCTCCAACTCCCGAACATTACCGGGCCAAGGGTAGCGGCTGAGCAGAGCCATGCACTCCGGCGTGATACCCTCAAGCCGGCGCCGATTTTTCCTGGCGAAGAGCGTGGCGAAATGCTGAACCAGGAGCGGAATATCACCGACGCGTTCACGCAGCGGCGGGACCGGAAGCATGACGACATTCAGGCGGTAGTAGAGATCCTCCCGGAAGTTCCCGCGGCGCACCTCGTCCTCGAGATCGCGATTAGTCGCGGCAAGGATCCGGACATCAACAGAGATCGTCTCTTCGCCGCCGACGCGCTGCAGTTCGTGTTCCTGCAGGACCCTGAGCAGCTTGACCTGCATGGCCTGGGTAGTTTCGCCGATCTCGTCGAGGAAGAGCGTACCGCCGTCGGCCTGCACGAATTTCCCTTCCCGCCTGCGATCTGCGCCGGTGAAGGCTCCCTTCTCGTGACCAAAAAGCTCGGATTCCAGCAGGCTTTCAGCCAGGGCAGCGCAGTTGACCTTGATAAACGGGCCTGAACGACGCAGGCTGTTATGGTGCAGGGCCTCGGCCACCAGTTCCTTGCCTGTGCCGGACTCGCCGGAGATCAGGACGGTGGCCTCGGTTGGTGCGACAAAGGTGATCATTTCAAGCAGTTCGACCATCGGCGGCGAATTGCCGATGATCGAGGTTATGAGGGGTTCTGCCTCTGCAACACCAAGCTGCTGCTCGGCAACCTGACGGCGGTCTGCCGCTCGCTCCAGGGCCAGTCGCAGCCGATCAAAATCGAGGGGTTTGGTGAGATAATCATGGGCCCCGTGCCGGATCGCCTCGACAGCTGCATCAACCGATGAATAGGCCGTCATGATGATGACCGGCAGGGTCGGCTGCATGGCGTGTATGCGCGAGAAAGCCTCCCGCCCGTCCATGCGGGCCATGCGCACATCCATGAGTACTGCGTCGTAGGCGTTTTTTTCGACAGCGGCCACAGCCGTCAAGCCGTCATCAGCCTCTACACAGCGCCACCCCCACTCTTTCAGCATAGAGCAGAGCATGTACCGATGTACCTGCTCATCATCGACTACAAGAACGGTCTTCTGTTTTTCCTTTTTCCCCACAAATCCCCCTGATTGCAAGAAAGGACTCCGACAGGCATGCAGCGACCTGGTCCGAAGTCTCTCAGTGAATTTTTTGCAGCAGCCAGAGAAGATTCTCGCCCAATACCTGCATGGTTTTCATTCCCTCTTCATCCTTCTCGACTTCGCCTTTCTCTCGGCCGATAGCGATATTCCAGTAGCTCGAACCGACGATGATCATCTGGCCGATCAGGAAAAAATGGTTCATGCTGTCAAAAACATGGATGGCGCCTGCTCTTCTCACCGCCACGACAGCGGCACCGAGCTTGCGTTTGAACATGTCGCCGTTGGCACGGCTGACCATGCCGCAACGGTCAATCAGGGCCTTCATCTCCGAGGAAACATCGGCAAAGTAGGTGGGTGAGCCGAGGATGATTGCATCGGCCTCCTGCATCTTCGCCAAACAGCTGTTAATGATGTCATTATCGAAGACGCAGCGGCCGTCTTTATTCTTGAAACAGCCGTAACAGGCCTTGCAACCGCTGATTTCCTGCCCCGCCAGTTCTACCAGTTCAGTCTCGACACCGGCCGCAGCCAAAGGCTGCAGGACAGTCTCCAGAAGAATTCTGGTGTTGCCGTTTTTCCGTGCACTGCCACAAAAAGCCACTACTTTCATAGGTTCTCCAAAGCGTTCAAGTTTGAATATACTTGGTTATGCCCCTCTTGGCTGGAGCAAAAATATGCGCCCATCATCGACAGAAATCAAGAAGAAAACAGCCCTAATAGCTGGAACCTGAGCTGCAGAAACCGAACAACTTCCTCACTTGACTCTCCTTCCAGCCTGGAATAGGATCAGACAGATGAGGAGACAGTCGCTTTTCAGATTACCCAAAATACCTCGGCAAAAGAGATGACGGTCAGCACGAGAAGCTCAAAAGTTCGGGCGGATATCAAGAGAAACAGGCTGTACATCACCCTTTCGGGTACGATCCCGAAGAAAGAGGTGGAGAGCATCTATACCGATATCCGTTTCTGCGTCGCCGATCTCAAACCCGGATTTCATGTGATAACCGATCTGACCGAGGCCAGAATTGGTCACCTTATCGCCATTCCTACCTTCATCAAAATCATGGAATATCTCTCGACCAGCCAAGTGGGCAGGATCGTACGGGTAGTGGGAAAGGCAAAAACACTCCTACAGCAAATGTCCAGGATCACAGCCACGGTGAAAGGCTACAAACCGAGCTATGTCTCAACCTTGGATGAGGCCGAGACAATGGTTTCCGGCTTTGAAGAAACACCAGGGGAATGACGCTGCTACCCCCCTCCCCTACTGTACCCCCCAAGCCCCCCGAGCCTCTGACAACCAGCAGTTTTCCTCCCCGGATAGCCTGTCAGCCGGCAGAATCGAGCCCACGTGAATCCAGATCCGGCCAGTTGCAGCCATCATCGATCTGCTGGGCACAAAGTCGACCGGTGTAACTGGCCTCAGGTCTATAGAGCTGCGGTTTAGGCTGAGCCTCGGCGAAATGTTCTTCGAGGAAATGGGCGCACCAGCCGGAAACACGTGAAACTGCAAAGAATACCGGGAACATGTCAATAGGAAATCCCTGGCCATACAGGACCGGGGATGAAAAGAAATCAACATTGGGATAGAGGACAAGCTTCTTTTTTTCAAGAAGAATAGCCTTGCCCTGCTGTTCGACAGCCAGGCCAAGTTCAAACCACCGGCGGTCCTCCGGACGCTGCAGAACCTTGTCGGCAACCTTGCGCAGGATGCCAGCCCGCGGATCTTCAGTCTGGTAGACGGCGTGTCCGAGGCCCATGATCCTCTGGCCGGCATCAATCCGCTGGGAGATCCATGACTCGACCCTGTCGAGATCACCTATCTCCAGCAGCATCTGCATTACCTTGGCATTAGCCCCGCCATGCAGATCGCCGCTCAGAGCACCCACCCCGGCGCTGACCGAGGCGTAGAGATTGGCCCGGGTGGAGGCGACCTCGCGCACCGCAAAGGTCGAGGCATTGAAGGTATGGTCGGCGTGCAGCACCAGAAGCAGATCCATCAGCCGGGTCTCTTCCGCGGTCGGCACCCTGCCCCACATGCCGTGCAAAAAGGCAGCGGCATGACTGCTGTCATCAAGATCCCTGATCGGCTCCAGGCCATTGCGGATCCTCTGCCAGGCTGCGGCGGCGGAGGCAAAACGGGCAATAAGACGCAGACAGGACCTGCCGACTGCCTCACGGTTGTCTGTCTGCAGATCAGGATCAAACTGGGCCAGGGCAGCGGCCACCGCCTGCATGACATCCATCGGGGCGGCAGAAGGCCGGAAGATCTTCAGCATGCCATAGATCTCTTCAGGTAACTGCCGGTATTCGCGCAGATTGTTCTCAACCCTGCGGATGTCGGCAAGGGTCGGGGCATGGCCATAGAGCAGAAGCAGGATGACTTCCTCAAAAGTGGCCTGTTCAGCAAGCTGCTGTATCGGGTAGCCGCGATAGAAGAGTCTGCCTCTCTCTCCGTCGACCATGCTGATACGGGTATCGGCGATGGTAATTCCGCGTAGTCCGATATTTTTCGTCTCTTCCGATTTCATGGATGTCACCTCTCTGGCGAAACTTCAGTCACGTTCGAACTTCCCCGTACATCGCAGGCTTTACTCAACCTTTAATCATTCGCCCGGCATCCCGCAACGGCAGAATCCCTTCTGCAGGAATCTCATCTATATTTCAATCAGAGGGGCTCGGCTGCCCTATCGATCACCTTCAGTAATTCATCAATAACATACGGTTTCGATACCGCCCCGCAGAATCCGTAATCCCTGAATGAGGCCATTACCGGGTCATTCGAGTATCCGCTGGAGACGACAATCTTCACCTCAGGATCGATCTCCTGCAAAAGGGGCACAACCTCCCGACCGCCCTTCCCTCCGGGTATGGTCAGGTCGACGATAACAAAATCCACGGCCTGGCCGGTGTCGAACAGTCTCTTATATATCTCAGCGCATTCATCCCCGTTTCGACTGGTAACAACCCGGTATCCGGACTGTTCCAGCATCGCCTGGAGGACCGCCAGAACCCCTTCATCGTCATCCATCAAGAGGACATTGCCCGAGCGAATTGCCAAAATTCCCGTCTCGGCCTCTGCTTTCAGCTCGTCGGCAGCCTCAACGGCCGGCAGGTACAGAGTGAAGACAGTCCCCTTGCCGGGCTCTGAGTCAACGAGGATATGACCGCCGTGTTTATTGACAATGGAAAGCGTGATTGCCAGCCCCAGGCCGCTCCCCTCCTGTTTCGTGGTGAAATATGGATCAAAGATCCGGTCAAGGACATTGGCGGAGATGCCCACACCATTATCCCTGATTACGATCTGGATGAATTTTTTATTCTTCTCAAGAAGAGCGTACTGTTTTTCATCACCTTGGACATTGGTGCAACTGATGTCGATCACGCCACCTGCCGGCATGGCGTGCCGGGCGTTGAGCACAATATTCTGGATTACCTGGCTGATCTGGCCCTTATCGGCATGAGCGGACCAGAGGTCCTCGGGGATATCATACTGACAGGAGACATTTCCGCCATGCAGCACGAAGTTTGCCGAATCCCTGACCACCTCGGCCAGAGACATGGACTCCCGGATCGGCTCACCTCCTTTAGCGAAGGTAAGCAACTGCTGGGTAAGAGTTTTTGCCCGTTTCGAGGCCTTTTCCGCCGATTCAAGAAGCCCCCTGGTTGAAGACGACAATTCCCTGTCGAGGAGCGAGAGATTGAGATTTCCCAGGATAGCCGTGAGTATGTTATTAAAATCATGAGCGATACCGCCGGCGAGTACGCCGGTGGATTCAAGCTTCTTGATTTTCAGCAGTTCCTGCTCCACCCGGCTTCGCTGGGTAACATCTTCGGCAAACGACAGAAAGCCGACCACAGAACCGGCCGCATCGTAAAGCGGGGTATTTGACCAGTCGCAGAGAATCACCCGGCCATCCTTGGTAATGTTTTCGTTCTGGCTCCGAACAACCGTCTTTTCATCCAGGATCTTCTGCCAGACGCCAGACACATGATTTCTTGACTCTGGCGCAATGAGCATTTTGGATGGCCTGCCAATCACCTCCCCGGCAGTATAGCCGAATATCTTCTCGGCTGTCCGGTTCCAACTCACGACCTTCAGCTGCATATCCCAGAGGATAATCGCCATCGGCGACTGCTCGATGATCAGCGAGAGACGCACCTCGCTAATCCGCAAGGCCAGTTCCGCTTGTTTGCGCTCTACTATTTCTCTCTCGAGTTTCTCGGTGCGCTCTGCGACCAGTTCCTCCAGATGATCCCGGTAGCGCTCCCGGTCATCGAAACTTATTTTCAGGCGCTGGGTCATCATGTTGAAGATTTCTCCGAGCCTGCCGATTTCGTCCGGGCTTTCTATCTGGACGACGGTATCCAGATTACCATTAACGATATCAGTCGCGGATTTCTTCAGTTGGTTGATCGGGCGGGTTATCCTGGCAGAGATAATGAAGGTGGCCAACATGCTGAGTCCAATGACAAATACCGAAACGGCCACCATGATAAGACGGAGATTCCTGACATTGGCCTGCGCGCTCGCCAGTTCATGGTCGATGTATTGAACCAGTTCGTGGGAAAAGTTTTCCTGGGAGGCCCGCATCCGGGACATCGTCTCTTTGGCCTGTGCTTTTTCCTGAATATATTTCCGCAGGATCTGCTCATACAGGGCCGCCAATCGGGCTATGCGAAAGACCTTGAGGGGCATGGAGGTCCCTTCGATGGACTGCATCCGGATCTCTTCCGCCAGCAGCCGGATCTGTCGCACAGATTCGGTGACTATCTGTATCGAATCAGCTCTCTGCGTCAGCAGGTAATCTTTTTCGCCGAGAAGCATCTGGCCCTTCGCCTGTTGAATCGCCAGCACCTTCGGATCACCGTTGTACAAGAGGTTGTCACTGAGGGTTTGCAGACGCACAGACTCCTGAATCATCCGACTCTCGATGGTCTGCATCTCAAGAATCTGGCTCGAAAAATCGGTAAATCCTTGTCGATAAAAGATAAAAGCCCCCTGAAGTTTCTTAACCGCCTGGTCATGCTCATCTTCTGATGCATAGCCAGGCTCCTTCTCAGCTGAATAAGTGAAAAGTCGGCTGATCCTCGCGTTGAGGTCTTCCAATAAGGTCGAAACACTGCGAGAATGCCGGATATTCTGGGTTGTGGCGAACTGCTCCTCCTCGGTGTTGATCTGGAAGAAGAGCTGCTCTATCTCTCGGCTCAGTTTGAAGACTGTCTCCTGCCGATCCAGCGCCACCCCCATGCTCCACCAGCTAACCAGGGCGACCAGCATGACAGGCACGAGAACACTAAAAAAGGCGAGACCAAGTTTGTTGCGGAATGACATAATCCGTCCTGATCGTGCAAAGGTATGCTATTGTTTCTTTGTTTGTTTATCTGAGAGCGAGTTGATCTCCTGCTGCAGAAAATCGAGAATGGCCTCATACTGTTCCGGGAACTCGATGAGTTCGTTGAAGCTGTCCATGCCTTTTTCCGCAATCGCAATAGGTGTGGCGAGATCGTAGGCAAAGGCCCAGTGTTGCGAACTCTCGACTTCGCCGAGAATCCGGCGCCTGAGAGGAGAGTAATACTCTTTGCCCACCTGGAGACTCGGGGAAAAACCTCCTGACCCGGCACTCATGGTTTTCTGGGATTCACTTTCTGCGAAAAAGGGCAGAAGTTTTTTTGCCAGCTCATGATGTATCGAATCCTTGGCGACGACGATGCCGTCAACAGGTCCAACCGCCACTTTGGCAATGGCTGGATCTATATCCGGGAAGACAAAAAAATCAAACCCCTCTTCCTCCTTGAGGCCGCAGCCCTCACCGGTCAGCAACTGAATGGCCCAGGTTCCCATCAGGGTTGCGGCAGCCTCGCCGGTGCAGACGAGTTGTGCGGCTTCGGCCCAATCAAGATCGTTGGCATTGTCATTGAAATGCCCCTTCTGCAGGAGATCCGCCCACATGCCAAAAACCTTCTTCACTGGCAGATCGGTATAGGACGCGGTGCCTTGCATGAGCCGTTCCCGGTACTCGGGACCAGCAGTGCGCAGCAGCAGATAATCAAACCAGAACTGGGCCGGCCACCGTTCCCTGGCTCCAAGGGCGAAAGGCGTCACCCCCTGCTGCTTGAGTTTTTCGGCAGCCTCAACAAGCTCAGCCCAGTTGGCCGGTGGCCGCAGGCCGGCCTTGGCAAAAACCTTGCTGTTGTAGAAGAAAACAGCCACGTGCTGACCTATGGGCAGCAGATACTTCCGGCCATTGTAGGTACTCGCCGAGTTGATCACCACCGGCGAAAACCTGCTGTCAAGCGACGCCTCCCGCCAGATGTCATCAAGGGGTTCGAGCTTGCCCTGGTCAACCAGTTCCTGAGTTTTCGCCCCTGCCCAATAACTGAAGAGTTCCGGCGGATTGGAGCCGGCCAGAGTCTTGTGAATCATGCTCTTGAAGGCTTCGTGGTCCAGGGCCTGAGCAGCAACATGGAAATTCTTCTGGCGCCTGTTGACGGTCTCTATCATGGCCGCGACCCCGCCCTGCAGTGAACCCGACAGATAATGATAGAGATTGATCTGGCTGACTTCAGGCAGCCGGACTGGAGCCACCTCGTTACTCCGTCGGGAAAGGAGGATAGAGATCGTGACCAGGCAGAGTACGACCAGGACAAAGACAAGGACCATTTTCTTCATACAGCTGAACCTCTGCTATCGATTCTGGTGAAACTCCTGAGAGAACAAGGTCTTACCGATCACAAGGGAGAAACCAAAGCACCAACCCTTTGATCTAAGTCTATCAAATAATCAGGCCATTGTGAATGTTGCCAGACGAATTTTCAGCCATTCCGGAACGCCTCCCTCAAGCCCCTCTCGTTATTGCGTTCACCATCTTTTTATGGTCATATCACCCCTGGCCTGTCTTCTTAGCCAGAGTCATTTATAGAGAAAATCGACATCGAAGGCGTTTATGAAACTCACTCCCCGTCTCTTCAGATGGATATTCAGCGAGTTATCGACACAGAGGGGGAACTGGTGGCGAGGATAAAAAAATTCTCTATATACGTAGAAAAACCGAGTAGCTCTAAAGGCACAGACTATGTACATCTCAATCATCGCAGTCGGCGGGACCATCGACAAGGTATATTTTGACGCTAAGAGCCAGTACGAAGTCGGCCCGCCCAATATCGCCAAAGTGCTCGACGGCCTGAATCTGTCTGTCGACTACACGGTCACCTCGCTGATGCGCAAGGACAGCCTCGAACTCACCGATGAAGACAGGCAGATCATCCTTGCCGCAGTGCAAAAGGACCCAGCCAGCCGGATCATCATCACCCACGGCACGGATACCATGGTGCAGACTGCCCGCTGCCTCCTGCCGGTTACCGGCAAAACCATTGTCCTCACCGGGGCGCTCGAACCCGCCCTGTTTACCACGAGTGACGCGACCTTCAATATCGGCTGCGCCCTTGCTGCGGTCCAGACCCTGGCGCCAGGCGTCTATATTGTCATGAATGGGGCGGTGTTTACCGCGGAGAATGTGCGCAAGAATCTCGAACTCAGCCGCTTTGAACCGCTGCAGCAACCATGAACAGATCGGCGGCAGCAGTTCATGCAGGCTTATTTTTCAATGGTATAAAAGAGATCGGCACCGTTTGAACTGGCTGAACTCCTGGTTACGGCGGAAAAACCGTATCCCAGGTCATAACTGACTCGGAATTCCCCCTTCTGGTCGAAGAAATTGTGGTCATAGCCGATATAAAGATTTTCGGTGAGTTTTTTACCCACAACCAGTGACATGGTGCCTTCCTTTTCTGTCCCCTCAAGGTGCATCTCATCAACCGGCAGCAGGTCGGCGAGGGTATTCACCATGCCGGCTCCTTCCTCCAGGCCGAATACCGATGCCGCAGCCTCGAGCAGACTGCCTTCGTCCTTGTTTGACGAAGATCGGGAATGGCCGACCACCATATACGCCAAGATATCGCTTTCATCCATGCTCGGGTCGGAGAAGAGCTTGAAATCGAGATCCTGGAGATTGCCACTTACATCAACACCAACTATCAACGCATCTCCTGCCGCACTTTTCTCCTTGATGGATTGTACGGCACGGGCATCGATCAGGGGATTGTCCACCGGTCCGCCGGAAAACACTATCCGGCTCCGCTCGATGGACATTGAGCGGCCGTAGATTGAGAAAAAACCGTCCCGCAGATTCAATTCCCCCTTGCCGCTCAAAAAACCGTCTGTCGTATTGCGAACCGAGAGGCTGCCGACGAAGCGCCCCTTCAGGCCGTACCCATCGATCCGTACATCATCCCCTAGATCTATCCGCAGATCGGTGTCAATCGGCCAGCGCAAGACCTTGTGCTCCTGCTCCTGATCAACGTAGATCACGTCATCGGAAACACTGACTGAATCCGTCATCTGCTTGGGAGCGAGCAGGGCCTTTGGCACATGGATATCGCCGGCCATTTCCCCTTTTTCACCACTGAAGCGAAATTGGACATCGGGATTGATCTGAATCTCGTATTCCGGCAGGCTGACTATCATAAACTGTTCACCACGGATACGGAAATCCCCCTGGACACCGGCCCCGCCGTTATAGGCGATTGTTCCTTCGGTCTTCAGGCTACCGGGGCCCGAACGTGCCGTGCCGCGCAACTCGATACTTTCGCCGACGGCGGTAAGAGAAACCCCGACATCCTGGAGGAAGATGCCAAGCGACGGCAGGGCAATCCTGCCGTCCCTGAGGTCGAGTTGGCCTGACAGCAGCGGATGGGCAAGAGTCCCGGCAATGCTCAGTTCACTGTTCAGACTGCCTGTGGGCCGCAGCACAAAATCAGTCAGGGCGGCAAAAGGAGAGAGGTCCTGCATATCGATCAGCAGTTTCCCCTGGAGAGGTTTGAACCAGAATGGCTGAGAGTAGATGCCTGCCTGATCGACAGCAATCTGCAGGGCGATCGTACTCTTATCCTGAAAACCTGACTGCACTGTGCCCTGTAGTTTCTGATCGGCAAGATGCATCTTGAGGCTGGTCTCGCTGAGCAACATCTGGCTGACACCCTCTTCGGCAAGCCCCAGCTCAATCCGAGTCTGCGGCACAGTTAGAGCAACATCACCTTCGATAATCCGCGTATCATCACCGCTGACCTTGAAAGACGCCTCAACATTTCCATGCACCGGCAGGGCCGTCATGCCATTTTCATTGAGAAGGTCCAGAGAAAGATTCTGCACTGTTCCTTGAGCCTGCCAGAGCGGCTTTTCCTCCTTGCTCTGCCAATCCCCGGCCAGACAGAGCCTGCTCTTGTCCTGTCCCAGACAGAGCCCTGCAACGGCGGCTCCTTTCTCGGAAATGTCGACAGCGGCGACGTCCTGCTGCAGCCAGTTGCCTCCCTTTGTCAGGCGCATTTGCAAATCGCTGAGATCACCATGCCACCTCATCTCCCGTAAGGCCCCGCGGATGGACAGCTGCAGAT
>JFJP01005372.1_pt1 | contig 26878 bp, 27 predicted proteins | sample 431651 | NCBI WGS metagenome assembly JFJP01 (sample SAMN02602958, study PRJNA72255) | Microbial mat metagenome, whole genome shotgun sequencing project. | biome: fresh water; feature: sink hole; material: water; isolation source: purple microbial (photo- and chemosynthetic) mats found in...
TCGCGCTGGGCCTCACGATCATCCCGCGCGGCGGCGGCACGGGCTACACCGGTGGCGCCATTCCGCTGACCTGGAAGAGCGCGGTGATCAACACCGAAAAGCTGCTAGGCATGACCGAAGTTGAGATGCGCCGCCTGCCCGGGTTGGAGCGCGAGGTGGCCACGGTCTGGAGCGAGGCCGGCGTCATCACCAACCAGGTGGCGCACGCTGCCGAGCGCGCCGGCTATGTATTTGCGGTGGATCCGACCTCGTCGGAGGCCTCTTGCATTGGCGGCAACATTGCCATGAATGCCGGCGGTAAAAAAGCCGTGTTGTGGGGGACGGCGCTGGATAACCTGGTGAGCTGGCGCATGGTGACACCGCAAGCGCAGTGGCTGGAGGTGACGCGCCTGAATCACAACCTGGGCAAGATTCACGACGCCGAACTGGCCAGTTTTCAGTTGCAGTATTTTCAGGCCGACGGCAAGACCCTGATTCGCACCGAGCGGCTCGACATCCCCGGCAAGACCTTTCGCAAGGAAGGGCTGGGTAAAGATGTCACTGACAAGTTCTTGAGTGGCTTGCCCGGCGTTCAGAAAGAGGGCTGCGATGGTTTGATCACCAGTGCGCGCTGGTTGGTGCACAAAATGCCGGCGCACACACGCACCGTCTGTCTGGAGTTTTTTGGCAATGCAAAGGACGCTGTCCCCTCAATAGTCGAGATCAAGGACTTCATGTTTGCCGAGCAGAAGCGCTCGGGCGTGCTGCTGGCGGGGTTGGAACATCTGGATGACCGTTATCTGAAGGCGGTCGGCTATGCCACCAAGAGCAAACGCGGTGCCCAGGGCCCGGGCGCAAGCGGCGTGCCCAAAATGGTGTTGTTTGGCGACATTGCGGGCGATGATGCCGACGCCGTGGCGCGCGCCGCCAGTGAGGTGGTGCGCATTGCCAATTCGCGCAGCGGTGAGGGCTTTGTCGCCATCAGTGCCGAGGCACGCAAAAAGTTCTGGCTTGATCGCAAGCGCACTGCGGCCATCAGCAAGCACACCAATGCCTTCAAGATCAACGAGGATGTGGTGATTCCGCTGCATCGCATGGCCGAGTACACCGATGGCATCGAGCGCATCAACATTGAGCTGAGCCTGCAAAACAAGCTGGCCCTGTGCGATGCGCTGCGTGACTTTTTCAGCCGTGGCAAGCTGCCGCTGGGCCGGCAAGACGATGCCATCGACATCTCGGCGGCCGAATTGCTGGAAGACCGGGTGAGCCAGGCGCTGGCCCTGATCCACTCAGTGCGTTTGCTATGGGCGGGCTGGTTGCGCGATGTGGAGCCACTGTTTACCAATCTGCAGGATCACAGTTTGCGCGCCAGTTGGAAAACCCAACTGCGCCAGCCGTTGCAGCAAATTTTTAGCGGCGCTGCGTTTGAACCGGTTTTGCAGGAGTGCACCGCCATCCACCAACGGGTGCTCAAGGGCCGGGTCTGGGTGGCGCTGCACATGCACGCAGGCGACGGCAATGTGCATACCAACATCCCGGTGAACAGCGATGACTACGACATGCTGCAGGCCGCGCATGGTGCGGTCAAGCGGATCATGGTGCTGGCGCGCAGCCTGGACGGCGTGATTTCGGGCGAGCACGGCATTGGCATCACCAAGCTTGAATTCTTGAGCGATGCCGAGTTGGCGCCCTTTGCCGACTACAAGGCCAGAATCGACCCAGAAGGTCGCTTCAACAAGGGTAAGTTGCTCCGAAATAAAGAGCTGTCAGCGCAGTCTGTACAAGCGCTGGAGGCCGATTTTGCTTACAACTCTGATCTGAGCAACGCCTACACCCCGAGTTTTGGCCTGATGGGCCACGAGTCGCTGATCATGCAGCAAAGCGACATCGGCGCCATTGCCGACAGCGTGAAAGACTGCCTGCGCTGCGGCAAGTGCAAGCCGGTGTGCGCCACCCATGTGCCGCGCGCCAATCTGCTTTACAGCCCGCGCAACAAGATTTTGGCCACCAGCTTGCTGGTTGAGGCGTTTTTGTACGAAGAGCAAACCCGCCGGGGTGTGTCCATCAAACATTGGCAGGAGTTTGAGGATGTGGCCGACCACTGCACCGTTTGCCACAAGTGTCTGTCGCCGTGCCCGGTGAAGATCGACTTTGGTGATGTGTCGATGGCGATGCGCAATCTGCTGCGCAAAATGGGCAAAAAGAGCTTTCGGCCCGCTGGGGCTGCTGCCATGTTCATGTTGAATGCGACCAGCCCCGAGACCATCAAGCTGGCGCGCGCGGCGATGGTCCAGGTGGCCATTCCGCTGCAGCGACTGGCTGCTGATGTGCTGAAGCTGGCGGGGCGTCGGCAAACCCGCTCGCCGCCGTCCACCCTGGGCACGGCCCCGATCAAGGAGCAGGTGATTCATTTCATCAACAAAAAGCTGCCCGGTGGCCTGCCCAAACGCACCGCGCGCGCCTTGCTTGACATTGAAGACAAGGACTATGTGCCCATCATCCGCAACCCAAAAACCACCTCGGCCGAGACCGAGGCGGTGTTTTATTTCCCCGGTTGTGGCTCTGAGCGTCTGTTTAGCCAGGTGGGGTTGGCCACCCAAGCCATGTTGTGGCATGCCGGCGTGCAGACCGTGCTGCCGCCGGGTTATTTGTGCTGCGGCTACCCGCAGCGCGGCGGGGGTGACTTTGACAAGGCCGAGAAGATCATCACCGACAACCGGGTGCTGTTTCACCGCGTGGCCAATACGCTCAATTATCTTGACATCAAGACCGTGGTGGTGAGCTGCGGCACCTGCTACGACCAGTTGCAGGGCTACAAGTTTGAGGACATTTTTGCGGGCTGCCGCATCATCGACATCCACGAGTATTTGCTGGAGAAGGGCATCACCTTGGCCAACGCCGGTGCCTTCTTGTTCCACGACCCCTGCCACAGCCCGATGAAGCTGCAGGAGCCGCTCAAGACGGTGAAGGCGCTGCTCGGCGAGCAGGTGCTCCAGTCAGACCGCTGCTGTGGTGAGTCCGGCACCTTGGCGCTGAACCGGCCCGACATTTCAACCCAGGTGCGGTTTCGCAAGGAAGAAGAAATCCTCAAGGGCGAAGCCGAGCTGCGTGGCTCAGGCGCCCTTGGACCCAAGGACAACGTCAAGATCCTCACGTCTTGCCCGGCCTGCTTGCAGGGCCTGAGCCGCTACGGTGAAGACCTGCAAAACGGGCTGTTGCAAGCCGATTACATTGTGGTCGAAATGGCCAATCAGATTCTGGGCGCGCAGTGGATGCCCGAATACGTCAAACTCGCCAACGACGGCGGCATCGAACGCGTATTGGTTTGATGCCCCGGCTTGATTTTTTTCGCAGCCCCTCAGAAGTTCAGGAGACTTTGCATGACAGCCACCCCAAGCGTCCCGGCAACGCCGCAGGACATCACCGTTCACAGCCAGTCACACCTCTTTGAAATCAGCTTTTCGGATGGTGCCTCGTTTCGCATCCCGTTCGAGCTGATGCGGGTGTGTTCACCATCGGCTGAAGTGCAAGGCCACGGCCCTGGCCAGGAAACACTGCAGACCGGCAAGCGGCTGGTTGAAATCACTGCCATCGAGCCGGTTGGCAACTATGGCGTTCAGCCCACCTTTTCAGATGGCCACAACACGGGTATCTTTACCTGGGATTACCTGTATTTTCTGGGCGCGCAGCAAGGCAGTTTGTGGGCGGACTATGAAGCCCGCCTGAAGGCCGCCGGGGTGGATCGAGATGCGCCCATGGCGGACAAGGCGGCTGGAAGTTGCGCCACACATTGAGTCAGGGCAAACCATGAGCAGCACCCATTTCGGCTTCAGCAAAGTGAGCGAAGGTGACAAGGCCAGACGCGTCAAGGACGTTTTTGATTCGGTCGCACCCAGGTACGACCTGATGAACGATTTGATGTCGATGGGGATGCACCGGCTGTGGAAGTCTTACACGGTGATGGTGGCTCATTTGCACGAGGGCGACACGGTGCTGGACATTGCCGGCGGCACCGGTGACCTGGGGCGCGCCTTTGCCGCCAAAGTGGGCGCCAGTGGCCAGGTGGTGCATACCGACATCAACGAGGCCATGCTGCGCACCGGGCGTGACCGTCTCACCGATGCCGGGCTTGTGTTGCCAACGCTGGTCTGTGATGCCGAAAAGCTGCCGTTTGACGACAACCGCTTTGACTTGGTCAGTGTGGCGTTCGGTTTGCGTAATATGACGCACAAGGATTTGGCGCTGGCGGAAATGGCCCGCGTCCTGAAGCCAGGTGGCCGCCTGTTGGTATTGGAGTTCTCCCGGGTGGCCCGGCCGCTCGAAAAGGCCTATGACTGGTATTCCTTCAAGGTGTTGCCCAAGCTTGGGCAATGGGTGGCGAATGATGCGGCCAGCTATCAGTACCTGGCTGAGTCCATTCGCATGCACCCCGGCCAGGAAGAGCTGAAATCCCTGATGAAAGCTAATGGCTTTGGCCACGTCGATTACCACAACCTCAGCGCAGGTCTGGTAGCCTTGCATGTAGGTATCAAATGTTGATGCTTTCAACGCGGCATGGGTGCAAGAAACTACAGGAGATGACATGAAACACTGGTTGTGGGTGGTGACGATGAGTTTGGCGCTGTTCAGCGTGCAGGCAGAGGCGGCCAAGCGTTTTGGCGGAGGCAAGTCGATGGGCCAGCAGTCTGGCAACGTGACGCAGCGCCAGGCGACGCCGCCACCGGCCGCACCGGCGCAGGCCGGCAACGCGGCGGTTGGAAAAAATGCGGCAGCCGCCCCTGCGGCGGCAGCGCCCAAGAAACCGTGGGGAGCCATGCTTGGCGGTCTGGCTGCGGGTTTGGGCCTGGCCTGGTTGGCCAGTTCGCTGGGGTTTGGTGAGGAGATGGCGCAGTTCATGCTGTTTGCCTTGCTGGCGCTGGTGGTGATGATGGCGATTGGCTGGTTCATGCGCTCACGCAAGGCAGCCACGCCGACGCGCAGTTCGTCGCCCTTTGCGTTTCAGGGGGCAGGTGGTGCGACCGCCACCCCGGCGACCTACCGGCCTGAGAACGTGGGCAATGATGCTTCGGCGCGCCCATGGGAGCGCAACTCGATGGCTTTTGATGCCAATGCAGTGGCCGCTGGGGGCTCCATGATCGGTGCAGGCTTGGGCGGGGCCCAGACCTGGGGCGTTCCGGCCGGGTTTGATACCGATGGTTTTCTGGCTTCAGCGAAGGCCAATTTCATCGCTTTGCAAGCGGCCTGGGACAAAGCCGACATGAACGCCTTGCGTGTCATGATGACGGACACCATGCTCAAGGAGATCCAGGCTCAACTGGCCGAGCGTGAGACTCACACCGGGGGGCCGATCAATCTGACCGATGTGGTGATGATCGAGGCGCACTTGCTGGGCATTGAAGACCTGGGTGACCATTACTTGGCCAGCGTCGAGTTCTCGGGCATGATTCGCGAGGAGCCCTCGGCAGGTCCGAGTCCGTTCCGTGAAGTCTGGAACATGACCAAGCCCAAGAATGGGCGGCACGGTTGGCTGGTTGCAGGGGTTCAGGCGCTGCAATAAGTCGGGCTTCACCAATTAAGGAATAATCGGGGGACTATGGCAACACAGTCCCCTTTTTCATTGCTTCAAGACTCGCTGCAAAAGCTGCCGCTGCCCAATTTGCAGCCGCCTGACTGGGCGGTCGCCGAGGTTCAGCGGCGCATCGTGCTGTTGCTCAATCATGTGCTGCAGCAGGAGACTCAGGCCATGTCCCGTCTGAAGCACCAGCAAGGGCGGGTGATTCTTGCGCAGTGGCGCTCGGTTCAATTCAGGTTGCTGGCCACTCCGGCCGGCTTGCTGGACCTGGCGGATTCCCAGGCCACACCCGACCTGGTGCTGACTGTGACGGACGAATCGCCCTTGGCCCTGCTGCAAAGTGCCTTGCGTGGCGACAAACCGGCGGTGCGAATTGAGGGCGATGTGCAACTGGCCGCAGAAGTCAACTGGCTCACGGAGCATGTGCGCTGGGACATCGAGGAAGACTTGGCGCGCCTGATCGGCGATGTGCCGGCCCACACGCTCAGTCAGGGCGTGCAGGGCATGGTCAGCGGATTGCGCCAGTTCGCGGCCAAGGCCGCGAGCCTGATGCCCGGGCAGTCCAAGACGCCAGCCCAATGACCCGTCTGTTTCGCAGCGCCTTCATTGTCTGGGTGCTGTTGCGCTATGGGCTCGATGAACTGGTCCTGACCAGTTTCAACAAACCCTGGTTGTTGCGCCTGGCGCGTATTGTGACGATTGGGCGCAAGCTCGATGCCCCACGCGGTCAGCGCATTCGTCAGGCGCTGGAAAGTCTGGGCCCCATCTTTGTCAAATTTGGACAAGTGCTGTCAACCCGGCGAGATTTGCTTGCGGTTGACATCGCCGATGAACTGGCCCTGCTGCAAGATCGTGTGCCTCCGTTTCCAAGCGAGGTGGCCATTGCCATCATTGAGGGCGCGTTCAAGAAAAAGGTGGAAGACATCTTTGTTTCGTTTGAACGCCAGCCGGTGGCCAGCGCCTCCATTGCCCAAGTGCACTTTGCCGTCCTGAAGGAGCGCAGTGGTCGTCAGCGCGAGGTGGCGGTCAAGGTGCTGCGCCCGGGCATGCTGGAGGTGATCGACAAAGACCTGGCACTGCTACGCATGATGGCTGGTTGGGTCGAAGGTCTGTCAGAAGACGGCAAGCGCCTGAAGCCGCGCGAGGTGGTGGCCGAGTTCGACAAATACTTGCACGACGAGCTTGACCTGGTGCGCGAGGCCTCCAGCGCGGCGCAATTGCGCCGCAACATGGCCGACCTGAACATGCTGTTGATCCCGGAAATGTTCTGGGACTATTGTCTGCCCGATGTGATGGTGATGGAGCGCATGAAGGGTGTGCCGGTCAATCAGGTGGAACGTCTGCGCGCGGCAGGTGTGGACATTCCCAAGCTTGCGCGTGACGGTGTCACCATCTTTTTTACCCAGGTATTTCGCGACGGTTTTTTCCACGCCGATATGCACCCCGGCAACATCATGGTGAGCATTGAGCCAGAGACATTTGGCCGCTACATCTCCTTGGACTTTGGCATCGTGGGGACTCTGACCGAGATCGACAAGGAGTACCTGGCGCAGAACTTCACCGCGTTTTTCAGGCGCGACTACAAGCGGGTGGCCGAGTTGCATATCGAGTCGGGCTGGGTGCCGGCTTCGACCCGCGTGGACGAGCTCGAAGCGGCAGTGCGCTCGGTCTGCGAGCCCTACTTTGACCGGCCGCTGAAAGAGCTGTCGCTGGGCATGGTGTTGATGCGGCTGTTTCAGACATCGCGGCGTTTTCAGGTCGAGATCCAGCCGCAACTGGTGTTGCTGCAAAAGACGCTTCTCAACATCGAGGGTTTGGGCCGGCAACTCGATCCCGACCTGGATTTGTGGCATACCGCCAAGCCGTTCCTGGAGCAGTGGATGCTCAACCAGATCGGCCCGAAAAAGCTGATGGAGGAGTTGCGCAACGAAGGTCCGCGCTATGCCAAGCTGCTGCCCGAGTTGCCACGCCTGTTGTTTGATTTTCTGCAGGCCAATGGGCATGCACGCGCACCCGAGCTGCAGGCCTTGCTGGTCGAGCAGAAGAAAACCAATCGTCTGCTGTCGGCCATCTTGTATGGGGGAGTGGGTTTTGTGCTGGGCCTGGTGGTGATGCAGGTGGTGTTGCGAGTGCATCTGTTTTGATGTGTTCGCCACTCTGAGGGCGGACCGGTCTGTACTTTGCCTGCGTCAATTTATAATCTCGCGCTTTTGCGTCTAACCTTGCTTGATTGCGACCATGCCAATTTATGCCTACAAATGCGAGTCCTGCGGGTTTGCCAAGGACGTGCTGCAAAAACTATCAGACCCGGTGCTGACTGATTGCCCGGCGTGTGGGCGCCCCGATTTTTCCAAGCAACTCACGGCAGCAGGTTTCCAGCTCAAGGGCTCGGGCTGGTATGCCACCGACTTCAAGGGTGGCCCGGCGGTGGCAGCTCCGGTGGCAGCCAGCACAACAGATGCGCCGGCGGCCACGCCTGACAGCCCACCGCCAGCAGCCAAGCCTGACAGCAGCGCTTCGGCCTGCGCGAGCGGGTGTGCCTGTCATGCCTGAGCCCTTGCTGTGACCGACTGACCCGGATGTTTTCTGCCGTGCCGATCAAAAAGTACCTGCTGACTGGTTTACTGGTCTGGTTGCCCATGGCCATCACGGTGTGGGTGTTGGCCTGGGTCATGGGCTTGCTCGATGGCATCGTCTCGGCCTTGCTGTCCGCCATTCAGGCGGTGTCGCCGACATCTTCGGTGGCTTTCTGGGAGCAGTTCAAGCACATTCCCGGCCTGGGCGTGGCCCTGGTGTTTCTGGCCCTGCTGGTCACGGGGGCGCTGGTGTCGAATGTGGCCGGGCGCTGGTGGCTGAATCACTGGCATAACCTGTTGGCCAAGATACCTGTCTTCAAGTCGATCTACAACAGTGTCAAGAAGGTCTCGGACACCCTTTTTTCCAGCAACGGCAACGCCTTTCGCACCGCCTTGCTGGTGCAATATCCACGCGCCGGGTGCTGGACCATTGCGTTCCAGACAGGCACGCCGGCCGGAGAGGTCGGCCGCCATCTTGGTGATGACTTTGTCAGCGTCTATGTGCCCACCACGCCCAATCCAACCAGTGGTTTTTTCCTGATGCTGCCGCGCGCTGATGTGATCGAACTGGGCATGAGTGTCGATGAAGCCCTGACTTACGTGATCTCGATGGGCTCGGTGGCACCCAACCCGGCTCTGAAGCCGCACTGATTTTTGTCAACCTGTTGCTCTGCGGGGCAAGTCCAGAAAGCTGTTTATGGCCATGCGTTCTCATTATTGCGGTCTGGTGACCGAGGCCCTGCTGGGTCAAACCGTTTCATTGTGCGGCTGGGTCAACCGCCGACGCGACCATGGTGGCGTGATCTTCGTCGATGTGCGCGACCGCGAAGGCTATGTGCAGGTGGTGTGTGACCCGGATCGCCCCGAGATGTTTGCAGTGGCCGAGAACCTGCGCAACGAGTTCTGTATCCAGGTCAAGGGCTTGGTGCGTGCCCGACCGGCTGGCACGACCAACGACAAGCTCAAGAGCGGCCAGGTCGAAGTGTTGTGCCATGAGCTCACCGTGCTCAACCCCTCGGTCACGCCGCCGTTCCAGCTCGATGAGGACAACCTGAGCGAAACCACCCGCCTGACGCATCGTGTGTTGGATTTGCGCCGTCCCTACATGCAACACAACCTGATGCTGCGTTACCGTGTGGCGATGGAGGTTCGCAAGTTTCTCGATGCCAATGGCTTTGTGGATATTGAAACCCCGATGCTCACCAAGAGCACCCCGGAAGGCGCACGCGACTACCTGGTGCCCAGCCGGGTGCATGATGGCCAGTTTTTTGCGCTGCCGCAGTCACCGCAGTTGTTCAAGCAACTGTTGATGGTGGCGGGTTTTGACCGGTACTATCAGATCACCAAGTGTTTTCGTGATGAAGACCTGCGTGCCGATCGCCAGCCAGAGTTCACCCAAATCGATATTGAGACCTCGTTTCTGACGGAAGAGGACATTCGTGACCTGTTTCAGGGCATGATCAAGACGGTGTTCAAGAACACGATCAACGTGGATCTGGGCGAGTTCCCGGTGATGAGTTACCAGGAGGCAGCGCTGCGGTTTGGCTCGGACAAGCCGGATCTGCGGGTGAAGCTGGAGTTCACCGAACTCACCGACATCATGGCTGATGTCGATTTCAAGGTATTTTCAGGTGCGGCCAACATGAAGGGCGGCCGTGTGGTGGCCTTGCGGGTTCCGGGCGGTGCGCGTGAAGGCAGCGGCCTGTCGCGCGGCGACATCGACAGTTACGGCGAGTTTGTCAAGATCTATGGCGCCAAGGGCCTGGCCTGGATCAAGGTCAACGATTTGTCCAAGGGGCGTGACGGCTTGCAAAGCCCGATCGTCAAAAACTTGCACGACCGTGCCATTGCCGCTGTGTTGCAACGCAGCGGTGCGCAAGACGGTGATCTGCTGTTTTTTGGTGCCGACAAGGAAAAAGTCGTCAACGATGCCATCGGGGCCTTGCGCATCAAGGTGGGACACAGTGAATTTGGCAAGAAGAATGGTCTGTTCGAGGACCGCTGGGCGCCGCTGTGGGTGGTGGACTTCCCGATGTTTGAGTACGACGACGAGTCTGATCGCTGGATGGCGGTGCACCACCCGTTCACCGCCCCCAAAGACGGGCACGAAGACCTGATGGTCACCGACCCGGGCAAGTGCATTTCCAAGGGCTACGACATGGTGCTCAACGGCTGGGAGATGGGTGGCGGTTCGGTGCGTATCCACCGGGCCGATGTGCAGCAGAAGGTGTTTGATGCACTGAAGATCACGCCTGAAGAAGCACAGCTCAAATTTGGTTTCTTGCTCGACGCGCTGCAATACGGTGCGCCGCCGCACGGTGGCTTGGCCTTTGGCCTGGACCGCATCGTGACCATGATGACCGGCGCAGAGTCAATCCGTGATGTGATTGCCTTTCCCAAGACGCAGCGGGCCCAGTGTCTTTTGACCCAGGCCCCCAGTCCGGTTGACGAAAAGCAACTTCGCGAGTTGCACATTCGTCTGCGCAACCCCGACGCGCTGCGGGCCGATTGACAAGGCGCCATCCTGCGGCGGTAACCCTTCTTTGCCCTCGGCGACTGTGTCTGTCGCACCTGCAGCCGGCCCTGCCTGCAAGATCCCCGAATCGGTGCTGGTGGTGATTTTCACGGCAGCGTTGGATGTGCTGCTGATACGCCGCGCTGACGCTGCGGACTACTGGCAGTCGGTGACTGGCAGCAAGGACACCCCCGACGAGTCGTTTGCACACACCGCCCAGCGCGAGGTATTTGAAGAAACCGGCATCGATTGTGGTCCGGGCAGCCCACTGGCGCCTGCATTGCGTGACTGGCAGCTTGAGAATGTGTACGAGATTTACCCTCAATGGCGCTGGCGCTATGCCGACGGCGTGCTATTGAACACAGAGCGACTGTTTGGCTTGCAGGTGCCAGCGGGCGTGCCAGTGCGCTTGAGTCCGCGTGAGCATACCGAGTTCCAGTGGCTGCCATGGCAGCAGGCAGCGCAACGCTGTTTCTCACCATCGAATGCCGAGGCCTGCCTGTTGCTGCCGCGTTTTGCCCTCGATCCGTTGGCATCATGAAGGTATTGCGCGTCCTGACTTACAACATCCACAAGGGGGTGCAGGGCCTGGGGCCGGTGCGCCGGCTTGAGATTCACAACCTTGCCCAGGCCATCGCTGAGTTGCGCGCCGACGTGGTTTGTCTGCAGGAGGTGCGGCAGTTCAACCGTCGCGAGGCGCAGTATTTCGACAACTGGCCGGTGCAGGGGCAGGCTGACTTTCTTGCCCCCGATGGTTACCAGGCGGTGTACCGGACCAACGCTGTGACGCGCCACGGCGAACATGGCAATGCGTTGCTGTCGCGTTGGCCTGTGCTGGCGCATCAGCACGAAGACATGTCAGATCATCGGCTGGAGCAGCGTGGCCTGTTGCATGTGCAATTGCAGATCAATCGGGTCAGTCTGCATGTGTTGGTGCTGCATCTGGGCCTGGTTCGCGCCAGCCGGGTGCGCCAACTGGCGCAACTTGCGCGCTACATTCAGCGCGAAGTGCCGCCCACTGCGCCGCTGTTGGTGGCAGGTGACTTCAATGATCGCAGCGCCGCGCTGCGGGCGCCGCTGGCGATGCTGGGGCTGCATGAGCACCTCGTTGCGGCGCTGCCCACCTTTCCGTCGCGGCTGCCGCTGGCCCAACTGGACCATGTGTTTGTGCGCGGGCTGCAGCCGGCCGGTGTTTCGGTATTGCGGGGCCGCGCTTGGTGGCGCATGTCGGATCACTTGCCCTTGCTGGCCGAATTTCACCTGCCAGATTGACCCATGCCTTCGCCCGGCGACGTCAACTCAGGCCATCAGGTGCAGTTGCTGCGTGGCTCCACGGCGTATTTTTCTGCCTTGGTGGCAGCCATGGATGCCAGCCAGCATGAGATACGTCTGGAAACCTACATTTTTACCCTGCAGGGCGCTGCTGAGCAGGTGGCGCAGGCGCTGCTGCGCGCCGCCCAGCGTGGCGTGGCGGTTTACCTGGTGGTGGACGGCGTCGGTACACCCGAGTTGCCAGCGCAGTGGGTCGAGAAGTTCGATGCTGCCGGGGTGCATTGGCATGTGTTTTCACCGCTGGGGCGCTGGGGATTGCTGCTGCCAAGTCGTTGGCGGCGCTTGCATCGCAAGCTGTGCGTGGTAGATGCTCAGGTGGCCTTCTGTGGCGGCATCAACATTCTGGATGACTGGCTGGACCCGCACCACGGTGCGCTGGCGGCCCCCCGGTTTGACTTTGCCTTGCGCATCATCGGTCGCCTGGTGGGCGAGGTGCAAACCACGATGGAGCAATTTTGGTGGCGATTGCAGACGCTGCAGCGGGTGCGCCAGGTGGACTGGGCGGGTACCCGGCAGGCTTGGCGACAGTTAAACCTCCCACTGTGGCCGAGAGGGGTGGCGCAGGCAGGTGCCATCGAGGGCGTCCGTGCGGCTTTGGTGCTGCGCGACAATCTGCTTCATCGCAGCCGCATCGAGCGCGCCTACCGGGTGGCCTTGGCCAACGCTCACCACGACATTGTGTTGGCCAATGCCTATTTTTTGCCGGGTCGCAAGATTCGGCGGGCGCTCAGACTGGCTGCGCAGCGGGGGGTGCGGGTGCGTCTGTTGCTTCAGGGGCGCTATGAATACTTCATGCAATACCATGCCACTCACGCCCTGTACGGGCCGCTGCTGTCTGCAGGCATCGAGATCTACGAATACCAGGCCAGTTTTTTGCATGCCAAGGTGGCGGTGGTGGATGATCATTGGGCCACGGTGGGCTCATCCAACATGGACCCCTTGAGTCTGCTGCTGGCACGCGAGGCCAATGTGGTGCTGGATGACGGCGACTTTGCGCTGACCTTGCGCCAGGAGCTCGAGTGGGCAATGCAACACGACAGCACCCGGCTTGACCGACAAGCGCATGCGCAACGCCCCTGGCGCCTCAAGCTGCTGGACCATGGGGCACTGCTGTTGATGCGATTGCTGCTCTTTGTGAACGGAAAGCGCTATTGAATCTGTAACTGCCTGCGCAATGCCAGCAAGGGCTGCAGCACAATAACCCTATTCATAAAACACTGCTACGATGCACCATCAAATCTTTTATTGATGCAAACTCTCATGAATCCAGTTGACTCCGACCACGGCACGCCGATCTCGGTCCAGATCCGCAGCCGCATTCAGGCCGCGCGCAAGCGTTTTCACGCCAACGACAATATTGCCGAATTCATTCAGCCAGGCGAGCTGGAACTGTTGCTTGACGAGGTCGAGCAAAAGATGAAGGGCGTCTTGGGCAGCCTGGTGATAGACATCGACAACGACCACAACACCGACGAGACCGCTCGCAGGGTGGCCAAGATGTATCTCAAGGAGGTGTTTCATGGCCGCTACGTCAAGCCGCCGGCGATCACCGAGTTTCCCAACGCCGAGCATCTCAACGAGCTGATGATTGTTGGCCCGATCACCGTGCGCAGTGCCTGCAGCCATCACTTCTGTCCGATCATCGGCAAGCTGTGGATTGGTGTGCTGCCCAACGAGCACACCAATGTGATCGGCCTGTCCAAGTACGCCCGCCTGGCCGAGTGGGTGATGGGACGCCCGCAAATCCAGGAAGAAGCGGTGGTGCAACTGGCCGACCTGATCCAGCAGAAGACCCAGCCAGATGGCTTGGCCATCGTCATGGAGGCCAGCCATTTCTGCATGGCTTGGCGCGGTGTCAAGGACATGGACAGCAAAATGATCAATTCGGTGATGCGTGGCAGCTTCCTCAAGGACGCCAACCTGCGCCGTGAATTCTTGTCGCTCATTCCCCAGAAAGGCTAATCATGTTGGTTCGTTTGTTGTATGCCAGTCGCGCCGTTGAAGCCAGCCCAGATGCCATCGAGTCGATTTTGCATGAGTGCCGCACGCGCAACCCGAACAGCGGGGTGACAGGTGTGCTTTGCTATGGGGGTGGGATTTTTTTGCAAGCCATTGAGGGTGGGCGCATGACCATCAGTGAGTTGTACAGCCAGATTCAGCGCGACAAGCGTCATAAGGATGTGGTGCTGCTGCACTACGAAGAGATTGCAGAGCGTCGTTTTGCCGGTTGGACCATGGGCGAGGTCAACATGAACCGAATCAACGCCTCGATCTTGCTCAAGTATGCTGAACGGCCCGAGCTTGACCCTTACTCGGTGTCGGGCAAGGTATCGATGGCCCTGCTGGAGGAACTGATGGCCACCGCCTCTGTCATCGGGCGTGCCTGAGTGGGCCGGGCGCCTGCTGCTGGGCTGTGATTTTTCCAGCAGTCCGACGCGCAGAAAGCCGATTGTTGTTGCCTTCGGGGGCTTATCTGGCCGGCGTGTCCAGCTATTAAAAATAGAGCGGTTTGCAAACCTGAAGAGTTTTGCAGACTGGTTGGCCCGACCGCTGGATTGGGTCGGCGGATTTGATCTGCCATTTGGGTTGCCGCGTGAGCTGGTGCAGACGCTGGGCTGGCCGTTGCAGTGGAGCGAATGCATGGCGCATTACCAAAGTTTGACCCGGGCGCAGATTCGGGCCGAGTTTGCTGCCTTTTGTGCCGCACGCCCAGTGGGAGGCAAATTTGCTCATCGAGGCACCGACCGTCTGGCACGATCGAGCCCGAGCATGAAGTGGGTCAACCCGCCGGTGGCCTACATGCTGCATGCCGGCGTGCCCTTGCTGGTGCAAGCAGGGGTCGAGCTGCCGGGTTTGCACCCGGGCAGCGCAGCCAACTTCGATGCGCAAGGCAGACCGCGGCGCGTGGCCCTGGAGGCCTATCCGGGCCTGCTGGCGCGTGAGTTGCTTGGCGTGCGCAGCTACAAGAGTGACCAGCGCGCTGGTCAGACCACGGCACGCCTGATTGCGCGCAAGGACTTGATCACCGCGCTGGAACTGGGGCGCAGCCGCCTGGGTCTGCAACTGCTGCTCAGCCATGCCCAGCGCGATCACCTGGTGGACGACGCGCGTGCCGACGCGCTGGATGCCACACTGTGCCTGCTGCAGGCGGCCTGGGCCTGGCAGCGCTTTGAAGCCGGCGATCTGCGCTTTGGCCAGCCTGATGAAATGGACCCGTTGGAGGGTTGGATCACCACCGCCTGAGGCAACGACGCAGTGACAAAGCCTTCACGAATCAGGCCGGGCTGTTGATCAGCATGTCTTCGAGTTTGGCGGCCAACTGCCCGATGGCAAGTGCGGCCGGACAGCCGGGCATGGTCTGCATCAGCAATTGCCGACGCATCACGGCCTGACGCACAGACGGGTCGGCCGGAATGTCTCCCATGTGCACCAGGCGCACTTTTTCGCCTGGCTTGGCCACGACAAAGCGGTCCAGCACCTGCTGCAATTGTGTGGTGATGGCGCGGCCGTCGCCCATGCGCGCGGTCTGATTGACGACCATGCGAACGACTCGGCGTTGCTGCTCACCAACCAGTACCTTGATGGTGGCGTAGGCATCAGTGAGCGAGGTCGGTTCGGGGGTGGCCACCACCAGAACCTCTGAGGCCAGAGACACGGCGAACAGCACCACATCAGAGATGCCCGCGCCGGTGTCGAGCAGCACCATGTCGTAATGCGGCAAAAGGCCAGAGATGATGTGCAGAAAGTCGTCGCGCACATTGGGCGTCAGGCGCGAGTACTCCACCATGCCCGAACCGGCCAGCAGCACAGAGAAACCGCCCGGCGCGCGCACAATGGCCTCTTCGAGCTTGGCTTTGCCGGTGAACACGTCGTGCAGGGTGATCTTGGGGTACAGGTTCAGCACTACGTCCAGATTGGCCAGCCCCAGGTCGGCATCGAGCACCAGCACCTTGTGGCCGCGCTTGGCCAGCGAGGCCGCCAGATTGGCAGAAACAAACGTCTTTCCGACCCCGCCTTTGCCGCTGGTCACGGCCAGCACTTTGCCCAGGGGCTTGAGCGGCACTGGCGTGGCTTCGCTGCTTGGGGCGGATGGGCTCAGGTCGCTCATGTCAGTTCACTCGGGTTCATTGCATCGTGTGCTGGCTGGCCAGGGTGTCAGCCGGCAACGCCTCTATCCAGGCCGGATCGCCCAGAGCCAGCGGACCAAACAGCAAATTCTTTTCTTCGGCGCTGACCGACAGCATTGGCTGCGGCTCGATGCAGACGCGGTTGCGACCATCGGTCTTGGCCCGGTACAACTCGATATCGGCCCGGTCGATCCACAACTCCGGTGTCGATCGCACCCAACGTGGTGCAAAAGCCCCGCCGATGCTGATCGTGACCTGGATGTTCACCCCCGGGCTGACCGCAATGTTCAGGGCGTTGACGGAGGCGCGGATGCGCTCAGCCACCTGCGCGCCGTGCTCACCCTGACAGTTGGGCAGGATGATGACAAACTCTTCACCGCCAAAGCGCGCGACCGTATCCATTGGGCGCACACACGTGGCCAGCGTGCGGGCAACGCTTTGCAGCACAGCATCGCCAGCCGGGTGGCCATAGGTGTCGTTGACCTTTTTGAAGTGATCAATGTCCAGCATCAGCAGCAGCACCGGGTCACCAGAGCGTGTCACGCCGTCGATTTCGCGCGCCAGCACATTCTGGAAATATCGGCGATTGGCCAACCCGGTCAGCGGGTCTTTCAGGGACAACTCACACAGCTTGTCGATCATGCCCTGCAGGTAGGACGCATCGTTGTCAGACGCAGGCAAATCCTGCCGAGCATGAGCCAACAAGGCAAGCGCGTCATCGAGCTGGAGCTGGTGCAGTTCAACCATGAAGGTGCTGGGCTGGCGTTGCGTTGACGACAATGGGTGGAATGGAAAATTTAAGTCTAACAGGTTCAATACGTCGGCTAAGCCAGCAATTGCGCGCGTTTATCAGCTCCGGTGGGCGCGCGCGGGACGTGCTGCGCAAGTGGCGCGGCCTGGTTGTGGGCGCTTGCTTGCTGTTGGCCGCATTTGGCGGGCTGCAGGCGAAGCAGGCTTTTTCGGCGCGGGCGGTCTATGTGCCCGATGGCGACACGGTGTGGGTGGTGGCCGAGGGCGAATCTGCGCTGCGAAAATTGCGTCTGCATGGCATCGACGCACCCGAGATCTGCCAGCCAGGCGGCCTGGCCTCGCGGCGGGCCTTGCAGGAGCTGGTCAATGGTCAAATTTTGCAGGTGCAGGTGCGCTACCATGACAGTTATGGTCGTGGTCTGGCCAGTTTGGAGCTGTTCGGGCAAGACCTGGCCGAGCGCATGGTGCAAGAGGGGCATGCCTGGTCTTATCGCTGGCGACGCAGCCTGGGGCCTTATGCCCGCCAGGAGGCCGAGGCCCGCCGGGCCAGGCTGGGCCTTTTTGCGCAAGACACATTCGAGCTGCCACGCAACTTTCGCCAGCGCCACGGTTCGTGCCAGGTCGATCGCCCGGGGCCGTGAGCCTGGTTGCACTCAGGCGCGTCGATGTCCGCACACAGGGCAGTCCGGCTTGCGCTGAACCGCCATTTCAGTGAACTCCATGTTGCGTCCGTCAATCATCAGCAGGCGGCCGGTCAAGCTGCGGCCCGCGCCACTGAGCAGTTTGAGCGCTTCGCCAGCCTGCATGCTGCCCACGATGCCAACCAATGGCGAGAACACGCCCATGGTGGAACACAGGGTCTCTTCGTAATGCTGTTGCGCCGGAAACACGCAGGCGTAGCACGGCGAACTTTTCAGGCGCGGGTCATACACGCTGACCTGTGCATCAAAGCGGATGGCTGCACCTGATACCAGTGGTTTGCCGTGTTGTACGCAGGCGGCATTGATGGCGTGACGGGTGGCGAAGTTGTCGCAACAGTCCAACACCAGGTCCACAGTGGGCAGCAATTGCGCCAGCAAGGCAGCATCGGCACGCTCTGGCATGGCCAGCAGCCGCACCGCAGGGTTCAGGTCGTGAATTGCCTGCTGCAGTGAGTCCACTTTTGGCTGACCGATGCGCGCTTGGGTGTGCGCGATCTGGCGCTGCAGATTGGTCAGGTCCACCCGGTCGTGATCGACCAGCGTCAGTTCGCCGATGCCCGAGGCACCCAGATACAAGCCAGCAGCACATCCCAAGCCCCCTGCTCCGACCATCAACACCCGGGCCGAACCGATGCGTTGTTGACCTTCGAGCCCGATTTCGTTCAGCAGAATGTGCCGTGCATAGCGCAGCAGGTCAGAGTCGTCCATGACGATCAATCAAGGACGACTCAATTCTCTTTCTTCTCTTCGCTGCGCTCGACCTGCGTCTTGCTGGCCAGCACCACGCGCCCCTTGAGCTGATTGAGCGCCTGCTGCAACTGAAAGTCCTTGTCTGACCCAAATTCGGGCACTTTGCGCTCGGCCACCGGCTTTTTCAATTCTTCTTCGAGTTTCTTGCGCGCTTCTTCACGCGCCTTCTCGCGGGCATCATCCTTGACTTCAGCACCCTGGCCGCTGGCCAGGTGCTTCTCAAGGTCGGCCTCGCGCGTGCGTAACGCCGCAAACAGGTTGCCCTCTTCGGTCTCGTCCACCATGACATCCGGCACGATGCCCTTGGCCTGGATGGAGCGGCCACTGGGGGTGTAGTAGCGGCTGGTGGTGAGCTTGAGCGCAGCACTTGGGCAGTTGTCCATGCGAAAGCTCGGGTCCAGACAGACCGCTGTCTGGACCGAACCCTTGCCAAAAGTCTGGCTGCCAAGCAGTTTGGCGCGCTTGTGGTCTTGCAAGGCGCCGGCGACGATCTCACTGGCCGAAGCCGACCCTTCGTTGACCAGCACCACCAGCGGCACGGTCTTCAGGGCCGCGCGCGTGGCCGGTTCGAGCTGGCCGAGTGGGTCGGCGCCGCGACGGGCATAAAAGCGGGGCGAGGCCTTGTAGGTGAACTTGCTTTCCGCCAACTGCCCGTTGGCAGACACCACCGTCACATTCTCGGGCAGGAAGGCCGACGAAATCGCGACCGCCGCGTCGAGGTAGCCGCCCGGATCGTTGCGCAGGTCCAGCACCAGTCCCTTCAGCCGTGGGTCTTGCCGATAAATCTCATCGAGCTTGCGGGCAAAGTCGGCCACCGTGCGCTCCTGGAACTGGCTGACGCGCAGCCAGGCGTAGCCGGGCTCGATCAGCTTGGCCTTGACACTCTGCGTCTTGATTTCTTCACGAACGATGGTCACCGTGAAATTGCGGCTTTCTTCCTTGCGCAAGATGTTCAAGACTACCTTGGTGTTGGGCTCGCCGCGCATGCGTTTGACCCCTTCATTGAGCGTCAGACCCTTGACCGGGGTGTCGTCAATCTTCACGATCAGGTCATTGGGCTTGAGTCCGGCACGAAACGCGGGGGACCCCTCGATCGGCGACACCACTTTGATCAGGCCGTCTTCCTGGCTGATTTCGATGCCAACGCCAACAAACTTGCCGGTGGTGCCCTCGTTGAAGTCTTTCAGTGCCTTCTTGTCCAGATAGACCGAATGCGGGTCGAGCCCGGCCACCATGCCGGCAATGGCATCGGTGATGAGTTTTTTCTCATCCACCGGCTCGACGTAGTTGCTTTTGATCATGCCAAACACGGCCGCCAACTGCTGCAGCTCTTCCAATGGCAGCGGCGCCAAGGTGTTGCGCGCCACCGTTTGCAGTGACACCGTGGTGAGTGCGCCCGCCATGACGCCAATCGAAATCCAGCCGGTGATTTTCAGTTTGTGGCCCATGATGGTTCTGGTTCTGGTGCTTTTGCTAGCAATTGAAAACAAAAAACGGCAGCCGCTGGTCGCACAGGCAAGCCCTCAGCGTGCGGCCCAGCTCAGGTCCAGCGCCACGGTGGCGGCAGAGGGTCTGGGCCCGGAATGGTAACGCTGAATCGGCACCGGTGAACAGGTCAGGCGATATCAGTGGGCACTGCCACGGGTTATTGCAGGCACTGCAAGGCATGCAAAACCAAGTCACCTCTTAAAATGGCGGGCCAAACTCTTTCTTGACCTCCCAAGGACCCCAAGTGAATTTTTTTCTTGATAACTGGATGCTGATGGCGATAGCGCTGTCTTCTGCGGCAATGCTGGCGTGGCCCAGCCTGAACCGTGGTGGCCCAGGTGCGCTGAGCACTGACGGCGCAGTCCAACTCATCAATCGTGAAAAGGCGGTGGTGGTGGATGTCTGCGAGACCACTGAATTTGCCAACGGCCATGTCGCTGGTTCACGCAATATCCCACTGGGCCAGCTCGAAAACAAATTGACTGCGGTGGTCAAAAACAAAGCCACCCCAGTCATCATGGTGTGTTACTCGGGCTCGCGCAGCAACCGGGCCGTGTCGATCGCCAAGCGGATGGGCTACGAGAAGGCCTTTTCGTTGTCTGGCGGCGTGAATGCCTGGCGTTCAGCCAACTTGCCCATCGAGCGCGCCTGATGGGTGCGCTTTGATGATCTTCACCTCAACCTGCCAGACCGCGCAAGGAAAATGATGCCCATGTCTCCCGTCAAGATGTACACCACTGCCGTGTGTCCTTATTGCATCCGCGCCAAAAAGCTGCTGGCCAGTCGCGGCGTGACCGACATTGACGAAGTGCGCGTCGATTTGCAGCCTGCACAATTGCAGGAGATGATGCGCATCACCGGGCGGCGCACCGTGCCGCAGATTTTCATTGGCAACACCCATGTGGGTGGTTGCGACGACCTCATAGCGCTGGATGGACGTGGCGGCTTGCTGCCGCTGCTTGGCGCAGCCTGAGATAATCAGTGCCTGAACGGCTTGCCGGCGCTTTTTGATGCCGGTTTTTTTTTGAAAGCAACCCATGTCAGACAACCTTGATCCCGTGTTCCAGATTCAGCGTGTTTATCTCAAAGAGGCTTCGTTGGAGCAACCCAACTCGCCGGCCATTTTGTTGGAGCCCGAACAGCCCACGGTCGATATCCAGCTTGGGGTGAATGCCGCGAACGTGGCTGAAGGCATTTTTGAGGTCGCTGTGACGGCGACTGTGCAGACCAAGATCAAGGACAAGACCGTGTTCTTGGTGGAGGCCACGCAAGCTGGCATATTTGAAGTGCGCAACCTGCCTGCGGAGCAAATGGGTCCGGTGATGGGCATTGCCTGCCCACAAATCGTTTACCCCTATTTGCGTGGCAATGTGGCTGACCTGGTGCAACGTGCGGGGTTTCCGCCGGTGCATCTGGCTGAAATCAATTTTCAGGCCATGTATGAGCAGCAGCAGGCGCAGCAGGCGGCTCAGGGCGCCGACGAAGGCGCGACCACGCAGTAAGGGCAGGCAGCCTTGGGTGCTGCACTCGTCGGCGCTTGCCTGGCAGTCAGGTTGGGGCTTGGGCGCGAATGAATATCGTCGTTCTTGGTGCAGGCGCATGGGGCACTGCCTTGGCCGTGTTGGCGGCGGGCCAGCCGGGCCAGCCGCATGGCGTCAGCCTGTGGGCGCGCGACCCACTGCAGGCGGCGGCGATGGTTGCGACACGCTACAACCAGCGTTATTTGCCGCAGGTACGACTTCCTGAACATCTGCGCTTGCTGGCGACACCTGTCGAGTCCTTGGCCACTGTCGTTGCAGACGCTGACCTGGTGCTGCTGGCAACGCCGATGTCGGCACTGCGCGAAATGCTGATGCGACTGGCCGCCTGCCCTGTCCCTGTGGTCTGGCTGTGCAAGGGGTTTGAAGCCCCTATTTCGGAGAGTTTTGGCCTTCTAGGGCACGAAATACAAGCGCAGGTAGCTCCTGATATGATAGCTGGCGTCGTCAGTGGTCCGAGCTTTGCCCAAGAAGTCGCTTGCGCACAACCGACGGCGCTGGTGGTGGCCAGCAGCCATTCCCAGGTGTGTCAGTGCGTGGTCCAGGCCTTGCACGGACCGAGCCTGCGGGTGTATGCCAGTGATGACTGGGTCGGTGTGGAAGTGGGTGGTGCGGTGAAGAATGTTCTGGCCATTGCCACGGGCCTGTGCGACGGGCTGGCGCTGGGCCTGAATGCACGGGCTGCGCTGATCACGCGTGGTTTGGCCGAAATGACACGGCTTGGGCTTGCGCTGGGCGCGCGCGCTGACACATTCATGGGGCTGAGCGGTTTGGGCGATCTGGTGTTGACCGCGACCGGCGACTTGTCACGCAACCGGCAAATTGGCCTGGCGTTGGCGCAAGGACACACGCTGGCACAGGCCAGTGCCGCCCTGGGCCATGTGGCAGAAGGGGTTTATAGTGCACGCACGGTGCTGCAGCGCGCCGCGCATCTGGGGGTTGATATGCCCATTGCGCACGCTGTGGTGGCGTTGCTGGACGGCCAGATGACTCCCGGGCAGGCCTTGCACTGGCTGATGCGCCGGGAGCCCACGGCAGAACGCGTGTGGATATGAACGACAAGCACAGGAGACACCCGATGAGCGCTTTTTTTGATTTTTCAGCGCAGGCCCTGGCTGATTTGGTGCGCGAAGATGTTGATCGCGCCTTGCGCGAGGATGTGGGCGATGCCGATCTCACCGCCGCGCTGGTGGACCCCGACCGGCGTGCCCGAGCGGTGGTGGTGGCGCGTGAACCCGCGGTGCTGTGTGGCCAGCCCTGGGTGCAACAGGCCTTGGCGCGGTTGGATGCGGCCGTCGTATTGGACTGGCATGTCGCCGAGGGCCAGCCATGCAAGGCAGACCAGGTGGTGTTGGAGATCAGCGGGCGCGCGCGTGCTTTGCTGACGGCAGAGCGCACTGCGCTGAACTTCCTGCAGTTTCTCAGTGCCGTGGCGACCAAGACCGATGCGTATGTGCGGGCAGTGCGTGAAGTGCCGGGGGCACGTGCGGCCATTGTTGACACGCGCAAGACCGTGCCGGGTCTGCGTTTGGCGCAAAAGTATGCGGTGCGCACGGGCGGCGGTGTCAATCACCGGCTTGGTCTGTATGACGCCGTGTTGATCAAAGAGAACCACATCGCGGCGGCCGGCGGCGTGACCGCGGTACTGCAAGCCGCAACTCAGGCGGCGCCGCAGGCACGTTTTGTACAGATCGAGGTGGAAACCTTGGCACAACTGCGCGAGGCGCTGGCCGCTGGCGCGCAAATGATCCTGCTGGACAACATGGGGCTGTCGCAAATGCACGAGGCGGTGCAAATCACCGCCGGTCGGGCGCAATTGGAGGTGTCCGGTGGTGTCAACCTGTCCTCAGTGTGCGCCATTGCGGCCACCGGGGTGGACCGTATCTCGATTGGCGAGCTGACCAAAAACGTCAAGGCGATCGATTTTTCAATGCGCTTTGTCAACCCGGCCCACTGATGATGCACTCAACCACCATGAACCTGAATGCCTCTGACCTGAAAGAAGTGGACTACGAGCAGCCGCAGGGCGATCCCTCAAGCCAGGTCTGCGCCACACGGCACGCCTGGGCGCGCGTGCCGGTTGAGCCCAATCAGCTTGAGCGCGCACGGCTGAAAGAAGCGATCCGACACATGCTGCGAGAAAAGGACGCAGTCATGGTGTCGCACTACTACGTCCATCCCGACTTGCAGGACCTGGCAGAAGAAACCGGGGGGCTGGTCAGCGACTCGCTGGAGATGGCGCGCTTTGGTCGCGACCACCCGGCTGGCACCTTGGTGGTGTCGGGGGTGCGCTTCATGGGCGAGACAGCCAAGATTCTTTCACCCCACAAGCGGGTGCTGATGCCCGACCCGGACGCCAATTGCTCGCTCGACCTCGGGTGTCCGCTGGACGAGTTCAGCGCCTTTTGCGATGCCCACCCCGATCGCACCGTGGTGGTCTATGCCAACACCAGTGCCGCAGTCAAGGCGCGCGCTGACTGGCTGGTGACCTCGAGTTGCGCGCTGGACGTGGTGCGCGCACTCAAAAACAAGGGACACAAGATTTTGTGGGCACCCGACCGGCATCTGGGCAGCTACATCGAACGTGAAACCAGTGCAGACATGCTGATGTGGAGCGGCACGTGCATCGTGCACGACGAGTTCAAGGCGCTTGAGCTGCAGGCGCTGAAGGCACGTCACCCCGGCGCGAGGGTGCTGGTGCATCCCGAGTCCCCGCCTGCCGTGGTCGCGCTGGCCGATGTGGTGGGCTCGACCTCAGGCATTTTGAAGGCGGCGCAGGAGATGGATGCGCGCGAGTTCATTGTCGCCACCGACAACGGCATGCTGCACAAGCTGCGCACACTCAACCCGGGCAAGCTGTTTCTGGAAGCCCCCACCGCCGGCCAGAGTGCCACCTGCAAGAGTTGCGCGCATTGCCCCTGGATGGCGATGAACGGATTGGCCGACGTGCTGCGCGTGCTGCAAACCGGCGCCAATGAAATTCAAGTCGATCCAGAACTGGGTCAGCGGGCACGCCGGCCGATCGACCGCATGCTGGCTTTCACTGCGGCGCTCAAGCAGGGTCAGGATGCCAATCGGCTCGTAGCCCATATGGGTGCTGCGTAGTCAGCTATTACTTTCTTTTTTCATCATGCCAGTTCATCGACTTCTTGCCACGGGTGTTACGGCCCAGACCTACCAGTTGCCCGCTGACAAACTGCTGCAGGGCAACCCGACGCACACGGTGTGGCTGCAATACACCGACGCCTCAGGCAAGTTCAGCGTAGGCATCTGGCACAGCGAATGTGGCGCCTGGCGGGTGCGCTATACCGAAGAAGAGCACTGCCTGATGCTGGAGGGTTGCAGCCTGATCACCGAGGACGGTGCCGAACCCGTCACAGTGCGTGTCGGTGATGCGTTTGTGATACCCCGTGGCTTCGTTGGCACCTGGCAGGTGCTGGAGCCCACCACCAAACGATTCGTGATCTACGAGCCCGAGGCTGCCTGAGGCCAGGCGATCGCGTCGGCATGACAACTGCATCTGCGGGTGTTGGGCTCAGCGTGGCGGATTTGCCATGTGCAGGCGAAACGCCAGGGGTGTCATGCCGGTCTCTTTGCGGAAAAACTTGACAAAGTTGCTGGCTTCATCAAAACCCAGTTCCTGCCCAATGCCTTGAACCGAGGTCACGGTGTGCGCCAGCAGCCGCTTGGCCTCCAGAGCCAGACGTTGATGAATCATTTTTTTGGCTGGCAAGCCAGTGGCCGTCAGGCAAACCCGGCTCAGCGTCTTGTCACTCATGCCAAGTGTTTGCGCATAGTGCTGCACCTGATGCCGCGACGCGAAATCACGCTCCAGCAAGCTGCGAAATCGTCGAAAGTTGGTACGCCAGCCAGGCTGGCCGGACGTGCCTGCGGAGGGGTCTTGGGCTTGCCACATCGACAGGCGCAGCAAGGTCTGGGTCAGTTGCAGACGCAGCAGTTCGTTGCGCAGCGCCACATCGGCCGAGAGCGCGCCATCATCTTGCATCTGTTGCAGGCTGCGCGTCAGCCAGTCATGCCTCTCGCAAGCCAGTGTGCAATGGCAGGGCAAGTCTTCGACCCGGCGCAGCAAGTCCAGCGCAAGACCGGCACGGCTACGGTCTGCGCTGGCCAAGGTGTCCGGGCGAAACACCAGCATCCAGCCCGACCACGGACGGGAGAAGTCGTAGCGAAACACCTGTCCGGGGCGCACCAGCAACCAGTCACCGGCACTGGCATCCACGTCAGAAAAATCAAGCATGGGCCGGGTTGTGCCGGCGTGCACGCCAATGAGGCGATAAAAATCTGCCCGTTGCAGTTTTTCAAAGTGTTGCTCTGGCGCACGCTGGCGCAATTCGACGATGGTCATGGCCTCCACGGTCAAAAGCGGATCGCGTGGCGGTTTGAAGCCGACACGGGTGATGCCAGGTGTTTGGATCATGGAGCAATTTTGTCCGATTTTTACCATTGTCAGGCCGGCACTGATCGCGCATGGCAGATGCAAGACACGGAGCTTCGTCACTTCTGCCAACCAGTCAGTTTGATCTTGTTGATGCCGCTGGCCGGGGCAGCAGCCAAATGTCAACCGCGATGGGGGGAGGATGTGGGTGGCCAGCGCTGTGCTGCGTTGCCTGGCCTGGGCCGGACGCTGGCCGGCGCGCGCGTTGACGCGAAAAAGCTGATCCACTGATAATTGTCAGCCAGCACCACACGGTTTGTACCCCATGAAAATTGCCCAACACGCCCAGATCTCTGAAGAAGACTATCTTCGCCTTGAAGCCGCCAGCCCGTTCAAGAGTGAATTCGTCAGTGGCCATATCTACGCCATGACGGGTGCTTCGCTGCGACACAACGTGATCGCGCTGAACATGGCCACCATCTTGCGCGCCCATCTGCGCGGCTCGCCGTGTCGGGCGTTTATGAGTGATGCCAAACTTAGGGTCGCCAAGTTCAACAGCTATTACTACCCCGATGTGATGGTGACTTGCGACCCGCGCTACCAGCGTGTGTCGCCTGGCGACGGCATGGTTGACGCGCCGCGCCTGATTGTTGAAATCCTCTCGACCAGCACCGAGGCCACCGACCGCCGCGAAAAGCTGCAGGCCTACCGCAGCCTGCCGTCGCTGCTGGAGTATGTGCTGATCAGCCAGGAGTTGGCAGCCATCGAAATCCACCGCCGCCAGGGTGACATTGGCTGGCAGATCATCACGCTGAGCCCGGGCGATCCGGTGGAATTCAGTAGTGTGGAGTTGACGACCGACTTTGCCGCCCTCTACGATGAAAGCGGTGTGGACTTGTAAGCCAATCGGGACTTACGCAGGCAGCTTCTAATTCAATAGCGAAACGCGCCATTCAGGCGAGCCGGTTTTTACTTGATGCTGGTCTCACCCAAGCGCATGAAGTCACCGCCGGTGCCCAGCGACAGCAAACCGCTTTTGGCGTAGATGCCAAGCTTGGCCCGCGTGTCGGTGATGTCGAGGTTGCGCATGGTGAGCTGGCCAATGCGGTCGAGCGGGCTAAACGGCGCGTCTTCGACCTTTTCCATGCTCAGGC
>JFJP01033617.1_pt1 | contig 26867 bp, 31 predicted proteins | sample 431651 | NCBI WGS metagenome assembly JFJP01 (sample SAMN02602958, study PRJNA72255) | Microbial mat metagenome, whole genome shotgun sequencing project. | biome: fresh water; feature: sink hole; material: water; isolation source: purple microbial (photo- and chemosynthetic) mats found in...
CAAGGAGATATCAGACGAAAAGATCGGGAATGGTGAATGGACATATGATGAAATAATGGATGAGTTTGAATCCGAATCCGGAGAAACCATTCCCGGATACAACGGTCTTGAAACAGAGCAGGACTACGCCTACTGGATCAATGAAGTAACCGGCGACTACCCATCATCAATGCGCGACTTCACCTATCACTTCTACTGGTGCCTTCGCGCCATAGACTGGGCCGTCGGTCAGTACGATGCTCAGCGCGAGACCCCTCACGATCTTGACACGATGAGATGCGAAAGCTGCAACGCGCTTGTTTCGTGGGGTGAAGCGAGACTGAGAGTAAGTCGAGGTGGACACTGCGGGCGCTGCGGCGGATCGCTGATCAGGCAGGCGAGGTGGAACCCGATACTCAGCATCAGGATCCCAGACTAACCGGAAAGGACGGATATTATGAAAGTAACATTTGAGAATAGATGGCCAACAAACAGCACTAGATTCCTTTTTCCCGCACTTGCAATTCGCGGGTTTAAGCGCGGAGCTAAACAGCTGACACTTGCCTTTTGGACGTGGAGAGCGGATCTACATTACGGAGATCATCAATGAGCGGTGAAGATTTTATATCTGAGACGAGAAGAGATGAGCGCGTGGACAATCTGGCCGTTCTGAATTTTGCAGCTGGCATGATGGACAAGCTGCGGGCCAATTCATATAAGACCCATTGGTCGGTGGCGGGGATTGGGCACCTATTCAAGCGACTCATTGACGAGGTTCACGAACTTGACGAGGCGCTGCTGAATGATATCACCAATTCGGACAAAGAATCCGCGCTGGCAATTATGTCGGAATGCTATGATGTCGCCAACTTCGCAATGATGATCGCCGACAACCTCAGCAACCCAAACCTCAGAAGGGATGGGTAATGAGCCTGTTTGAAATAGGGGCCCAAAGCCTCGGGTCAATGAGTCCGCGACCGTATCAAAGCGAATGCTTGGATGCACTATCTCACTTCTTATCAACCAAAGACTCAAACCCGTGCGCGGTCATCCCGACGGGCGGCGGAAAATCAATAATCATCGCCTGGGCCATTCAGAGGTGGAAAGAGAAATACCCACCGCTCAGGGTGTGCATCTTGGCGCACCGTCAAGAGCTCGTTATGCAGAACGCGGAGGAGCTGATAGCGCTCTGCCCCGGCGGCGACATCGGAATCTATTCATCTGGCCTGCGAAGAAGAGATACCGAGCACTCTGTTTTGTATGCCAGCATCGATAGCATATACAAAAAGGGCGGCGAGCTTCTTCCGTTCGACTTAATCATCGTTGATGAGGCGCACCGAATACCGGCCCGCGGTGAAGGCAAGTACCTGGCGTTCATAAAAACGTGCAGACTATCCAACCCAAGACTAAGGGTTCTTGGATTTACGGCGACTCCGTTCAGAATGGGCAGCGGCCCAATCTGCCACAGAGATCATATTCTTAACGAAATATGCTACGAGGCGAACATTGCAGCAATGATAGCAGACGGCCACCTCTGCATGCTCAAATCAAAAATCGGCGACGTTCAGCCGGATCTCGAATCGGTCAAACACACAAGCGGCGGTGACTACATCGTCAAACAGCTAACCGCGGCCATAGACAAAGCCGACGTTGTTGCATCGGCTGTTCAGTCGGCCATGAGATCGATCATCGCAGAGAATAGAAAGAGCGTTGTGTTTTTCTGCATCGATATCCATCACTGCACATCGGTAAGCAACGAGCTTCGCAAGTACGGAATCGAAGCGCCCGTCGTTACGGCAAAAACACCACCAGCCACACGGGACATGATCGTTGAGAAGTTTAAGGCAGGGTTTTACAAGGCGATATGCAATGTGAATGTGTATACCGAGGGATTCAACGCGAAGCGGGTTGATTGCGTCGTGCTGCTTCGCCCCACCCTATCGAAAGGACTTTACATTCAAATGGTTGGGCGCGGTCTACGTACTCACCCGGAAAAGGAATACTGCCTTGTGCTTGATTATGCCAACTGCATAGCAGAGCATGGCCCGATAGACTGTGTTGAGTCCGGGAAAGTAAAGCTCGCCCTGTGCGGATCATGCGGCAACTCGTTTAGCTGGTCGGTCAGGACGTGCCCGTTCTGCGGATGGGAGATTCCAAAACAGGAGATAGAGCGTGAGGAGGCGGCGACGAGGGAAAAGAGAATGCACGAATCAATGGCTGCTCAGAAAAACATTCTCGGTAGCGAGCCGGAAGAGTTGGAGGTTGACTCTGTATCAGTTCACCGGCACCTCAAACCAGGCAGACCCGACAGCTTGAGGGTTCAGTATCGATGCGGGCTTACAACGGTGAGAGAATGGATATGCTTGGATCACGACGGCTTTGCCGGGCAAAAGGCGAAACGATGGTGGCTAAACAGGTTCGGCGAGGTCGAGTCGAGAACGATGACGGTCAGCAAAGCTCTTGAAGATATGTTTTTAGCGGAGAGGATTCTTGACGCGACATCCTCTATAACGGTTATTAGACGAGACAAAAACTACGAAATACTGGGGTATAAACTTTCAAATGGAAACAAACTCTACACACAAACTGCTTGAGTCGGCGCTTAGATATGCGCGGAACGGTTGGCACATATTCCCATGTAAGCCGAACTCCAAAATTCCCCTGATAGGCAAAATGGAAGGGGGTAACGGATGTATCGACGCAACAACGGACGAGAACCAGATTCGTAAGTGGTGGGGAATGTGCCCGAACGCCAACATCGGCCTGCTTTGTGGCGAGAAGTCCGGCGTCGCGGTTGTCGATATCGATGTGAAGGATGGAAAAAACGGGTGGGAGACGCTCAAGGCATTCCCCGAGCTTCCAAAAACAGTCACCCAGATGACGCCAACCGGCGGCGCACACAAGATATTCAAAACAGCAACGCCCCCGAAAAATAGAAACGGGTTCCCAACCAAGACGGACGGCATAGACATCCGCTCAAACAATTACTACATCATGCTCGCGCCATCAATCCACCCAGACACCAAGACGGAATACTCTTGGGCTGATGGAGGAGCGCCATGGGAATCGCACCTTGCAGAGTTCCCGGACTACATGCGGCCGGAAAAGCTTCCAGCGCCAAAGAGGGCCATGCCATGGGAGACAGCTGCCAAGAAATCAACAGGAACGGATCCAGTTGTTCGCCCTGCTATCATCCCGGTGCCGGGTAACCAGGTGTCCGACCGGGCGCGGCTTTACCTGAGAGAATGCGAGCCCGCCATCCAAGGAAATGCAGGCCACAATGCTTTGATGTGGGCAGCGCGGGCGCTCGTTGTGGGGTTCGAGATGGACGACGCCTCGGCCCTGTCACTGCTCTGGGAAGAGTTTAACCCGAGATGCGTGCCGCCCTGGGATGCGCTCAGCCCGTCAGACGTTCGCGACTTCGAGAGAAAGGTTCGACAGGTTCAGGACACCCCGAGCACAAAACCCAGGGGCTGGCTCCTTGAAGAGTTCGGCCTACGGTCTGGAGATGACGCACTCGCAAGGCTTGGGGCACAGTTTGCGGAAAGCATTCTGGCCGGACTCAATAGCGGCTCAGCACCCGCCGCCCAGGACGTGGAAGTTAAAAAACGCCCGTACAAACCGTTTCCGTCAGCATGCTTCACCGCACCGGTTCGCGACTACATATCGAAAGTTTCGAAAGCCCACTGCGTAGACGAATCCTTCGTAGGGCTCCCAGTACTGATCACAGCCGCGACAGCAATCGGCAACAAGGCCAGACTCCAACTGAAGAGCGGATACGTTGTTCCGCCGACTCTCTGGGGCGCTGTAGTTTCCCCGTCAGGAACCAACAAGTCTGGCCCGCTTCGAGATGTGATAGCGCCACTTCGCAGCACGATCCCGATAAACAAGCTCCCGCCAAACCCTCTCCTGTGCCCCCAAGGCAGGCAGGTCTTATCAGACGTTACGCTGGAAGCCGTTATCGTTAAGCTCAGTGAAAATCCGTGCGGTCAAATGGTGTTCCGCGGCGAGCTGGCCGGATGGCTGAACAGCTTCAACGCCTACAAGAAAAGCGGTGGAGACGAGCAGGCATGGCTTGAGTTCTGGGATGCCCACGAATATCAGCTGGACAGAAAGACCAACGGCGAGGAAATGTTTATACCCGCCGCGTCGGTCAGCGTCATCGGAGGAATCCAGCCCGCCATCTTGGCGAAATGCTTCGACCCGGAGAAGTTTGCATCCGGACTGGTGCCCCGCTTGCTGATAGCGGCACCGCCAACATCTCCACGATACTGGAGCGATGACGACATATCTGAAGAGGATCAGGTTGTGTGGACTGATATCATCACGAAGCTTCGCCTTATTTCGTTCAAGGAAATTGACCCAACAAACGCCCAATTCAAACCCGTCATCATCCAGCTTGACCCAATGGCGAAAGATCGATACCGGCAGTATTTTGACAGCATCTCGTTCGAAATGGAGACCTACACCGAGCTCGAAAGAACCTTTGGGAGCAAGAATCAGGTTATAGCTGCGCGGTTCGCGCTCATTCTTCACTGCCTATCATTCGCCAGCGGAGATATCACTGACATTATGCAGCCGGTCAAACAGTCGGTAATGGAAAACGCTACCGAGCTGGCGAAGTGGTTCCTAAACGAGCAATTCAGGGTTTACGGATCAGCAAAAGCCGAGCATGAGGAGAATGTTCACGCCGAGCTCTACGATTATATCAAATCCAAATGGGGCGGAACGGTCACGGTAAGGAAGCTCCACGCCAGCAATCAAAGAAAATACAATAAAAGCTCCGACGCAAAGGCGGCGCTTGATACTCTCGTAGCATGCGGCAGAGCCATCTGGACTGAGCACGGGCAGGGAGCGAGCGTAACGCTTGTTGAAAAATGAATATAATCGAATCAGTAACAATCGTGCTTCCGCTTCCTCCTCCATGCCTTTCACCGAATCGGCCCCCAGCGAGCCGCGGCGGACGAATGAAGAAGGCGGCGGCATCGAAGAAGTATCGGCGCACAGCCAAGGAGGCGGTCGAGGATCAGTGCATCGAAAGCGGCCCGTGGGAAAAGGCCACTATCAAGGCCGTATTCTTCCACAACACAAACCGACGGCGCGACGATGTGAACCATTTGGCCATGTTAAAGCCCGCTTATGACGGAATAACGGACGCCCAACTCATCGTAGATGACGATTCTGCACATCTGACCACCCTTTCACCCGAGTTTTGCATAAAACAGGGGCTTGATCGTGTCGAATTGACCGTAACAAGGGTCATTTAAGCAAGAAACCCCCACCCGCGAAGCGAGTGAGGGTTTTCGATCTGGGTTAAAAACCCTAATCTTCGAGCCGAGTAATGATACGATAAACGAGCGGGTACGACCACCCCTTTCCACGCGCATACTCCGGCATTTCACCGTTCATTACCCGCGTAATCTCCGACCCCTTTTTCCCACTAAGCAGCAGCTCGTGAATTTTCGTAAGGGCGACCTGCTCATATTCATCGACCAACAATCTCGACTCGTTATTCGGATCGATCTTATAGCCGTATGGAGCGAATCGGCTCATCTTCCGCCCGTTCGATTGGTGGAAGCGCATTGAACATTTCGTTCTGGCGCTGATAACCTTACGCTCGTACTCTGCGAATGACGCCAGAACCTGACGAATCATTTCCTGTTCTGGCCCGTATCCTTCCACGTCACCAGAAACCGCCTCGATTTGCCCCCCAGCGCTCGCCACAGCACGCTTTATGCACTCGCTGAGGTAAACGTCACGGGCCAAGCGGTCGAGCTTTGAAACGAGCAGGATTTCGCCGCGGTCAACCGCCTCGACAGCTTGCCACAAACTCGGCCTGTCGGCATCCCCGCCCGACAGCGCCTTATCATGATGGACTGACTTGACGATATACCCCTTCGTCGCGCAATGCTTGCGACAGACGGCCTCTTGAACCTCGCACGATTCGGACTCCCCAGCATTTCTGCGGGGGCTGAAACGCGTGTATATTACAGCCTGCGTTTTTTTGTCTTTCACATCGACCTTTCCAGGACTCTGATCAGAGTGATTCTTTGATTTTCGTCGAACCATTCAATACTTTTCTCGACCTCTTCGATCGGAACCGTGCAGTCGCAAGATTCGCCATCTTTATTACCAATGATGATAGCAATGCCGCAAAGCGGGTACGCATACCAGTCGGGCGAGAAAAAGTACTTCTCCGAGTTTTTGATTAGACCTTCTTCGTCAACGTAGACCGTTATCGAATCGTAGTCGTAATCATCAAACATCTCACCGACAGGAACGTTTTGAATCAGATCGCATTCGATGTGATCGTAGAAGTCTTGCAACTCCCCGCTAATATCGATTTCGGTAACCGTCTTATTCATTGGATTTATTTTGATAGCTCTCATTATTTTACCCCTTTTGATTCGCGTTCCATGATATTCGCAACTCTGCGTCCATACTCTGCGGTGCTCATTTTGGCGTAACCATTCGGCCCGCCAACCCAGCATCGCGCCATCTCCTCGGGCGTCATGCCGTCGCAATAGTGCTCAAAGTACACCCCCGCCATCTCGTACGACTCAATGATATCAAACCGGTCATCAAGCTCCCAGCGGGGATCCCCAATGATCCGGTTGCAATCCTCCACCATGGCCGGTGATATCTGTAGTATTCCCGCCGCGGTGCGATCCCTAGAAACCGCGTCGGCATCCCAGCCGCTCCCGATTGCCGCGATCGCCCATAGTAATAATCCCATCTCATCCATTTTATTGCTCCTCTCTGTGTGGTTTAGCTTCTCTTTCCGACCCTGAACACCATTTTGCCATCTTGAAAGTCAACGGTGATAGCCCCCGAACTAACGAGCCTGGCAATCAACTTGTTGCGCTCGATAGAGTTAATCTTCTGCGTTTTTCTGGTGAGGACATTCCGATTTATCCCCCTGTCCCCACCGGCTTCGATAAGGCTCATCACAAGCTTTTCCATCCCAACCAGCGATTCCGATATCGGTTGCTTAGAAAGCTTTATCAGCCAATCAAGCAAGTCTCTGGCGTATGGGAGTGGTGACAGGCTGGCGATCGTCGTAACGGCACGCATATCAACGACCCGAACCTTTTGGCCCGACTCATCTTCGACCTCCGTTACAGATCCAGCAATAAGAGCGCCTTCGTGCACGCCGAAAGCCGATAGCACGTCGCTCGCATTGAACAGCATCCGCCCTTGGTGCGTAACAACCGTACCCACCCTTACGGGCGAGTACAGGTTTTCAACTACTTTCGAGTTGTTCATTTTTAGCCCCTTCTGCTTGATTTGTCGGTGCGAACAACGAGCGCCCCAGTGTTTTCGGCAATAAGCGCATCGGGATTTTTGATTCCGTTCTCATATGCGGCGCTAACAGCGCTCTTCATAATTTGATCAGCGGTAGCCAGAATAATGCCAACCAGCTCAACCTTGGTTTCATAGTCATCAACAGCGCTGACAGATTTGCACGCGTCAGACATTATGATTCCGATCGCAGCAAGTGCGCTGGATACCGACGAGTCCGGCTTCATAATCAGCACGTTCTTGGCCTCCTGTGCATCACGTATAACGATATTCATAAACTCTTCAAAACTAATGCTAACCTCAGTGGCTTCATTTTTCATCATCTCATTCTCCTTTATCATGCTATCTCGGGAACCTGCCTCGTCAGACCACGGGAAGTAAATCCGCAGTGATCCCCTTGCGGGGATTTCGGCGCATCAGCTCAAATCTTCCTCTCGCTCGACGACTCGGACGTGCACAAGATCCTTACCGTCATCGATCCACTCGAACGCCATCAGATCAGCGAGCCTTTTGCCATCAACACCAGCGAGCGCGACAAGCGGGCGAATCGTATTCAGGAATACCTCAAACTCTCTCAGGCAGTCGGCTAAGCGTTCAGGCGGAACGAATAGGAAGTCGTTCGCGTCGCGGATTTTGTATCGATTCGGCGGATTGCCCTCCACGCCCTTGAAGCCGTCCTTGAATCCGTAATTCGACTCGGATATCCGCAGAAGCGCAATCGACCTCGCATCGAACAGAATCTTTTCAATCAAAGCCGGGGTCTGCTTTACGGCTTCGAGCATCCCGCTTGCATTCTCGCACACGATAACATGATCGTATTGACCTCGTCCTACATCCAAGAAAACCTTGGCCTGATATGATATCTGCTCTCCAAAGTGATCAACTATCCCGTCAATGTGCATCGACGCGCCGTTCGTTCCACACCCTCGATTATTTTCTTCCATGCTATCATCCTCCATTTTTCCGTTTCGGAGCTTCTGGCTCCATCATCAGCGACTGGGAAACACCAGTCGGACGGACTGGCGGGCACTTCTGGCCCGCCGCCTCGATCATTCAACCGCCTTCGCCGAAAACTTCGCAACCGCGGCGATTGCATCTGCCTTCGTGAATATCCCCGCATCAAGAACCACGTCAAACTTAGCCGCCTCAACAATCGGGAGGTGATCCACCGTACCCATGCACGAGTTTACTTCAGATTCGGCGGATGAAATCTGAGCCAAGAATGACATCGTACGAAAGAAGCCAATCTCGGCACACACAAGCGCCAAGGTGTCAACGTCCATAGGCGTATGCGAGTGCTTCACGATGACCGACATAATCGACAGGTTGTCACTAAACGGGCGAACCAATCCCCGTGCGGCCGTAAAGGCCACAACCTCAACGCTATTACCTTTGGCTTCCATTGCATCGGCCAGCGCGACTGCCGCCGCTCCACGATACCAAAGGTCTTGCGGCTCACGCTGACTCCCGCAAGATAGGTTGATAGCAATCCGGAACACCCGACGCTGTAGCTTGGACTTCTCCATACGAGACCAACCGTCTGTCTCGCGCCGGATCCACGACATTGCATTGAGCTCGTCGCCATCCTCTTGGCGATACCGCGGGCGCCGGACTGTGATATCCGTGTCGAATTGACTTTCGATCGATTCTGCTATCTCGGCAACCTTAACGCCTGCCGCTGGAGGAACGATCAGCTCATTCTGAATCCGAGCGGGCGTGTAGCGGTTCGTAAACTCATCGCCGCTACGAGATGACAGGTCGTCATAGAAGTACTTGTTAGCCTCTACGATGGAGTTTGCGTCCATGGATTGGGTAACGAGCTCATTCAGGGAATCAAACTCCACGATTGAATAGTTTCCTGACTTCTGGAAGCGTTTATAGTGAGTAGTCATGTTATGCCACCCGAGCTTTCTCATCTTTCGACCAGCCCAGAAAGTAATCTTCCATGACTTCGTTCAGTTGATCGCCTGCCGCGACACGCTTCGCAACACCAACCACGGTGCGAGTGGACATAACCCGACGCAAGCTGGCCGATTCGATCTTGGAACGTACCGACCAGCATCGTGCGAGAATGCTATCACGCTTGTCTTGAGAGACATATGCGCCAACGAGCGAGCGTTCCAGCGATTCATCATATCCGACTTCGACCTTGGCAACCGCAAATCGGTCAAGCGTTGCCTCATCCAGTTGATTGCGCCCGCAGTACTGACGACTTGCGCCAGTGCCGTAGGTGTTTGCCGCCGCGATAATGACCGTGTGCTCGTGTCGGTCGATGACCATATCCTCGAATGGCAGTGATAGCTGGCCATTGGCAAGCGCCGCATTGATCATAACCATTAGGTTGGAGTCTGCCGCGTCGATTTCATCGAACAAGTGGACGCCTCCGTTCTGGTATGTGGTAACGAACGGGGAAGGCTTGTAGCTCCAATTCCCTGTGCTATCAGGCAGAGTGCGCCCGATCAGGTGCGATTCAGAGCAACCTGAGCTCATGGAGTTGAAAGAGAATCTCCGGTTCATTGCCTTGGCAACTTGGGAAGCGAGTGTGGTTTTACCTGTTCCAGCTGGCCCAACAAGCAGAACGTTGAATCCCAGTCCTACAAGGTGCAACACCTTGGCAAGCTTGACGTGCGTGTGCTCGTCGAGCTCTACGGGATCCGCCCCTTTGATGTGGATATGATTGACTGTCTTGCCAACCGAGTGCAGTTGTATCAGCTCAATCACGCGTGATTCGTCCAGCTCGTTACCAAGCTTTCCACGAAGCGCCGCCGCTATCACGTCTGCTAAGTCGTCGCTGGATACTCTAGGCTGTGTTGTCGCTGGAGTGTTTTCACCAGCTGGAAGCGTGTGTATCTCTCCATTGAGTAGCGAGATTAGGTCGTCCTTCTTGGCGCTGGCAACTATGCCGCCCTTAGCCAGTCCACGTTCACGCACTTCTATGCGTAGCTCCGTGACGCTCATTTCATCGTAGTTCTTAGTGTTCATCGTTTTTGTCGCTCCTTCTTGGTTGTGTGGTTTTTGTCGCAGGCCTGTCTTATACGATAGGTGATTGATTGGCGTCAAGCTTGTTTTGATGATTCATCAACTTATTTTTTGACGTGGCGTCAACGATTTGGGTGATAGCATGACAGAACATCAAGAGGAGATGACAAAGCGTCAAAGTTTGGTGGAGCTGTGAAAGCGCCCGATTTGTATAACGTGTATAACATTGTATACGTGTATACGGGTTAATCATGATAGCATTTCTAATCCACCCCTTCAGTAAAGCGTGTCAATGGAGTGTGGAAAGTGGTGATGGATTGTCAAATAGTGGTTAGAGTGGTTGTTATGAATATGTTATACAATGTTATATATGTTATACATATATACACTGTTATACAGTGCTATCATGGATTTTTACCAATCCTTCGGAAACAGCGTTTTCACCCCTTTTCGACTTCGGAGGGGAGCCAATCGGCATGGTCGAGAGAGTGACACTATCACGAAATGCCTGCTATCATTGGGTGAAATGAGCGCATGAGCGTGAGACTATCATGCTAGTCTATAGGTGTTTGAGCTGTGATTCTGTGCTAAATGTATGAAGGGTTCCCTTCATATGTGTTGATTCGTGCTAGTTTGTGACGCTGTGAGGCCATTACAAATGATTAGGTACTTAGGAAACGCGGAAACTCGAATCACCCCCCCGGTCGTCCAGCCGCGCGGCTGATAAGCTACCCCGCGCCTCCCGGACAGGCTATTTTTCCATATAAAACATAAAAAAATGACTTGCAAAAAAATATATATATCCTAATTTGGGGCACCTATGGCAAAGCTGACCCCGAAGATGATCACTGAAATGAAGGAGCTCGGATTATACGCCGAGTTCCTGACCCTGAAAGATGGGCTTGTCGCTGAGGGAAAAACAAAACAGGACGCCGAAAATATATTATTACCCAAATTTAAGGCCCGCATTGACGGGGCGAGGATTGGGCCAGAGCGGTCGGAGATGCAGCGGCGGACGTGTGATGAAGCGACATCGATTCGCTGGGCAGCGCGGAACATTGATAACCCGCTGGTCACGATGGATGATTGCCCGGATCCTGCGGCGTGGAATCTTCTGACGTACGCCCGGCGATGTACGGCGAACGCGGATGACTTCATGAGAAACTTTTGGTCTAAGCTGGTTCCATCGAGATCGCAACTGGAAGCAGACCGGCCCGTAGAGGCTGACGGACTCAGTCAGATGGAGATGATTGATCGGATACTGGCGGCGCGAGCGGCAGCGGAGGCGGCGCAATGACGCACGTTCTTGGGAAGCCGGTCACTTCATTGAGGGCGTTGAAGAGCCCGTACTACGGGATGGTTCCGAAAGACTTCCGGAAAAATCTTTTGTTCCGGGCGGATCTGTTGAAGCAGGCGAGCGAGAATCCAGCAGTTGGCCTGCGGTTGAAAGAGATGTGCCGGGAAGACATGTTGTTTTACATCAACACGTTTTGCTTCACGTACGACCCGCGGGCGTCTGTACCGGTGATGCCGTTCATAACGTACGCAAGTTTTCAGGACGAGGCGATGTTATCGATCGCGGACTGCATTGAGATCGGGGAAGATTTCAGCATGCCGAAGAGCCGGGACATGGGCGCGTCGTGGATGGGGCTGTGTGTTTTTGAATGGTTCTGGCACTTTCGCCGTGACCTTTCGTTTTTGCTGATATCACGAAACGAGGATTATGTTGACAAAAAGGGAAATCCGAAGTCGTTGTTTTGGAAGATTGACTTTTTGCATCAGCATCAACCGAAGTGGCTTCTTCCAGATGGCCGCTGGTTGATGGACAAAGATCCGCACCGGCGGCTCCTGCATCTCGGGAATGCGGAAACGAACAGCGTGATTGATGGGGAGTCCACCACGGGTGATGCTGGGCGCGGCGACCGACGGACGGCGATGTTCATTGATGAGCATGCGGCGTTTGAGCTGAACGATGGGTTCCGCATTTTACGAGCGACCCGGGACACGACGAAATGTCGCGGGTTCAACTCGACCCCCCAGGGCGCGAACAATGGTTTTTATGAAGTGGTGCACAACACGGCGGCGCGGCAGATTCGGCTGCACTGGTCATCTCACCCGGATAAGAGTCGGGGCCTGTATCAGTTCACGAAGGAGCACGGCCTTGTGCGTCACGATGACTTCCGCGGGCTGGTCGATGTCAGCGAGAAGGGCAGCATCGGAAAACATCAGGTCATGTTCCCGGATGCGTATCCGTTCCGACTGGACGGCAAGCTTCGTTCTCCATGGTACGACGGGGAGTGTTCGCGGTGCGTGTCTGAAATGGAGATAGCACAAGAGTTAGATATTGACTTCCTGGGATCTGACTACCAATTTTTCGATGCGGAGTTTATCGGCAAGCTGCGCGAAATGTACTGCAAGCCACCGATGATGATCGGCGACCTTGAATTTGACGAGGAAACCTGCCAGCCGAAGAGGTTTGTTGAGAATCCGAAGGGCAAGATGCGACTTTGGATTCAACTGGATGGCGACTTTCAACCGGCCAAAGACCGGCGCTTCGTGCTGGGGTCTGATGTTTCCGCGGGAACCGGGGCGTCCAACTCCGTTACCTGTGTGGCCGACCGCGACACCGGGGAGAAGGTAGCAGTATGGCGCGACCCGAACACTCGACCGAATGACTTTGCCCGGGTATCGCTCGCGATCGCCAACTTTTTTAACCGAGCGTTGATGATCTGGGACGGATCCGGGCCGACCGGAGAGAACTTTAAGAAGATGGTTGTAACGAGCGGTTACGGAAATATCTATTACCGGCGCAACGAGAAGAAGGTGACGCGAACGATCACGGAAGAGCCTGGAATTTTCCTGAATCCAGTTGCAAGGACGGCGCTGTTCGAGGACTATCGCGACGCATTGTCAAACCATAAGTACATCAATCGCTCGGAAAGTGGTTTGCAGGAGTGCTTGCAGTTCATCCGAAAGACGGACGGGTCTATCATTCACAGCGCAGCCGCGAACGCTCAAGATCCCGGCGGAGCCCGTACGGCCCACGGTGACGAAGTTGTTGCAGATGCGCTTGCATGTAAGGGCGTAACAGAGCATGATGTTCAGCATTATGAAGAAAAGGTTGAAGTTCCAGATGGGTCTTTAGCCTGGCGGCGTCAGAAAAAAGCAGCGTCAGAGTCTCGCGACACTGATCGCCTTGGAGGAGGTTGGTAATGAGTATTCGGCTTTACAAAGGCAGTGATAGCAACTTTGCCGGGCAAGAGATTGTTGTGAACATTTCGACGACGCTCGACCTAACCGGCTACTCAGCCGAGTTTACCCTATGGAAAAACGTTCAGGTTTTCCCTGACATTTCATCCGGGCAGTTCGTCCTGTTGTTCCCCGCGGCGGTCACGGCGAAATTCCCGAAGATGTCGGGGTGCGGAAAGCTGGTGCTGATTGATTCGGAAGGTCTTCGCTTTGACGTTGGTGGTCAGATTCGTTTCGAGGTTACATCGGCGGCTGATATCAATGATCAGGAATTTGATCTGTCCATAGTGATCGAGCATCAGGAGGTAAGCATCTCTGTAAGCGTTGTTTTGCAGGGTGTTGGCGGCGGTGGTGGCGGTGGCGGAACGGACGCGAACGCGGTTCCGAAGTCTGACGAGGGATTTGCCGTAGTCGCTCCGACCGGCGGGAGCGTAAAAACTTTTAACCCTGATACGGCCACGCAGGGAGAGATGCTGGATTTTCTGGCAACATTGGTCGCAACCCTAAAAGAAAAGCAGGTAATATGAAACGGTGTTTGTTTTTTGTCGCGCTCCTCATGCTATCATGCAGCGCCTTCCCGGCGAGGCTTGGAGACTTAACCCGGTCGAGCGAGATCGTTACCCCGGTAACCGTGTCCGCAAGCATCCCGGAGGATTTGACTATCACGTTCCCGGCACCTCTGAGCAGGACGGTCACCGTTCAGCGAGATCGTCTGTTTGATGGTGAGCTTAACGACTTCAACGGAAGCCCGCGATGGATCGGCTCGGATGCGGAGTTTGACTTTGATGTTTATAAAAATCCGGTCGGTCACGAGGACGGCCCGGTCTGGATCGTTTACGCTGGGAGCAAGGCCGATTTCAATACGATCTATTACTACTATCTTGGCCCGGACGTTCCGGGGTACTCCGATTTAACGCACCCGATTCATCCTGTTACGTCGAGTCTTTGGAGCGAGAGCGCGGTAGGTGGAGGAACAACCGTTGCGCTGACCGTTGCTCCGGACTGGGCCGAAACAACGATTGACGGCAACCTGGTTGCGGCGGCATACCTGAAGGGTGATGGCTCTCAGATCTACGGCCTGCTGAAGAGCTGGTCGCTTCATAAAGCTCTGGCTGATCTGGATATGGACGGGCATTCGATACTCAATGTGTCGGTGAATAGTATTGAGTTCACGGACGGAACCGTTTTGAGTGCGGGCACCGTGGCCAACGCAATCGACACCGCCCAAACCGTTGATGCAGTAGAGTATGACGTGAGCTCGCTTATCAATCTTGACACGAGCTATATCACGGCGCTCGGCCAGACGCTGCCTTACGCCAGTCAAAAGAGATGGTTCGCATCCGTTCCGCAGGGAAACCCGGAAGATTACCTTCCGAATATATTTTATGAGCTCGGCTTCGCAGGCGTTGGCCATGGAAGTAACTGGTGGTTCGATGTCAGCAGTGATGGGTCTCCGATTTACAGTTACGTGAATACAAATAGCCCTCTGTCGCTTATTCCGCCGGAGGTCGGTTGGGAGTCGTTCTTGGGTGGTGACCCAGAGGTCAGTGTGGACTTTTTCATAAACTCATCTGTCCGAACGTGGTCTGGTTACAGGCCGACATCTGATGTTTCCATGGGTAACTGGGAACACAGGTATTCGATTTTAAACGGAGCTACCGGGGCGTTTGATGTTGTTACCGCTGATGCGTTTGGCGGTGACGGGATCGTTCAGGAGGCCGGGACAGCGACAGACAAGGTAATGTCTCAGGATGCTATCAGCACGAACTTGGCGTCTAAAATGAGTGTTTCTGATTATGCGAGCGGCGCAGGTAATTCAAGTCAACAGAAGGTTGATTACGCGATGTTTGCTGATGCTACCGATTACGCAAGTGCTGCCGGAACCGCGCCGTATGCAGAATCAGCCGGGTCTCTGATTCAGGATACGATAACGTACTACGGCGCGGACATGGTGCAGAAGTCGAGTATCGTCCAAACGATAACCGGCGACTCAACTACACAAATCCCGTCCGTCAATGCGATCAGAACAAACTCCATTGACGCGGAGATGTCCGTGTCTGGAAGCTACACGAAGGTTCCGACATCTGGCGCGGTGGTTGATTATGTGACGAATAAGATTGATGTCGTGGTATTCCGAGTCTCTGGAACCAACATTACGTGGTCGGTTAATGGGACGGGTACTGTTTTCAAATTCACAACCACAGCGCAGTAACATGAGAAAACTACTTCCTATTTTATTTTTGGCGGGAGCGTGCTTCGGTGAGATTCGCCTTCCGGTGTTGCCGTATCCGTACAACATTCTAAAGCAGGATCCGGATCAGTTTATCGATCTAAGCGCGACTAGGGATCTTTCGACGAATCGGAATGGAATGGCCTACGTTGACAGTACGGCGGCTGCTTACGGGGGCGTCTCTGATAGGTCGGTGGCTGCTTATACGGGACTACTGGGGGGCGATTTTCATTACTCGTTTGACATTACATACGGAACCCCGACTGCGAATCCGATGTTCTTCGTTGACGGGAAAAGAAATTTAAACGGCGGTCTTCTTATTTTTTATACCGCTACCGTCACAGTCTTTCAGTACTGGAACTCCGTAGCTATAGAGCAATTAAGCGTCACCTCGCAGACCTCGTTGGTGAACGTTCCTATCAACCTCTCAATCACCCGTACCGGGAATGCAGTTGTAGGCTCGGTTTCTAATAAAAGTAACGGGGTGGTGAGCACTACGACGGCATCGTTCACGGGGACGGTGACAACTGTAACCTCTCCAAGAATGACTATAGGATCTAGCTGGGACGGGTCAGATCATTCCTATTTTGCGAAAGTGCAGCTGCATCAGCTCAAGTGCGGGACATCACCAACCAACATAACTCGTTGGTATGTTCCTTCGGTTCGTGGTGGCAATATATTGCCTGAAGTTATAAGCGGCGCTCATGCTACGAACTCATACGGCGCTGGCGGTGAATCGACGTACTGGGCCGGATTGTATAACGGCGAGGATTACTTCCAAACCTATGGCGGAACCAAAGTGCTATCCGTCGATGCGGGACGCTCCGTCATCCCTGTAGCAAATCTTCTTGCCTCGGATGCTATCACCGTCCTTGGCACCGCTTCGGTAACAGCGTCCAATGGCTTCTTGAATATCTCAACCGGGTTGGTTGCGAAGATATCGATCAATGGAACCAATACGTATCAGCTTTGCAGTTCCTATTCATCGAACGTGGTGTCAGTCAATCCATATTATGCAGGATCCACATTTACCAATGGGAGTTTTAGATACTACCCAGCCATGGCCAGTCGAACGAATGATGTTCTTAATTACGGAATCTGCAATCCCGGCGAAACGAGCATACATAACGGCGGGGCGGTTAAGGTTCGATGTCGCGGCGGAAGAGTTGCCAGTCTTGCTTCTTCAAACAGCTATATCAACACCAATATCAAAACAGGCCCGGCAGGAACAGTTTACGAGTGGACATTTATCGGAAAATTCATCGGAGTTAACGACAGTGCCCGCACGTTTACATCGGCTGTAGGAAACGGGCAGACAGGGGCTCTGACAACATACAACTCATCCGGACGCATATTTTTATTTCTGTATAACGGCGCAACAACAATCACGCTTGATAGGAGTTTTCCAGAGGCCGAAAACGCTCATGCTAATGGAGTGCGGATCAGGCACTTTGTAAACACTTCAACAGGGGTTCATGGAACAAGGGTTAATGATGGGGATTATGTTACCGCAACCAACTCGGCTTTAATCGGTGTGAATTACGCAAATAGCACCCAGAATGGGCTGCTGCTTATTCAGGGTGCCGGGAACGTTGTGACGGAGGTGAATGGAACTTTGGAGTACGCATCATTTACAGTAGATGGTACGAATTATGTTTGGGAGTACGACGCGTCGAAACTATCCGGCACGAACCTTCCAAATTTGCGCGGAGTCGCCACCAATGCGACCGCGTTTAACATAACGCTTACGAATGACGCTTCCGCTGTTTGGGCTGGCAATCAGAGCCTCAAGAATCCGCTGTGGTCAACCAACGGGTCATCGTGGTCTTCGGTGGATTACAGAACGCTCCTAACCGCAACGAATGCTATTGTAGTTACGAATGCGAACGGCGCGATAACTCAGGTGATTACTCTATGAGAAATTTAGATCGATTCATGGTTAAGACGAAGGCTCTAGTCAATGGAGAAGTGATTGATGTCGAGGTTTTTGTGGCATATCTGGAGGCCGCGAAGAACTATATGAACTGGCCGATTTCTCCTGAGGAGACTACACGTATCCACGGCGCGCCAGTGCCGCTCCATCTGAATGAGTTCTCAATCCACGTTGATGAGTTGGATGAGACATTCATCTTTGCTCTGTCTGCCAATGAGGGACTTTGCCCGGATCGGGTTCGCAGAGACTACACAACCCGCGAAGATGGAGAAAAGTGGCTTGATTATTTGGAGCAGATGGGGTTCACTGTTGACGACTTATTAACAGAAGATCAAAGACAGGCACGACTTGCGGAGGTTTGATAGTGACGAAATTGAAGTTTTTATTTATCAGTCTATCACTATCAAGCATAGCTCTCCCTATATTGGCGGCTGTAACCGATGTCGCAACGGTCAATGACGGGGCCACACGACTATCAACAGGAACCCCCGCCTACGTCCTGTCGGTCGTAGTGATCGCTCTCACATGCGTCGTTTATGGCCTGTTCAAGCACATCATTAAGATGAATGACCTGAGCCATAAAGAGTCAACCGATTTGCTGCGCCAGACTATCGCGGTTTTAACCGGCGTGGAGAAGGCGATGGAGAAGTGCAAGGGAAAGGACTGTTGATATGAGGATTCTTTTATTCTTGTTTGTGGTATTTGTCTCTGCCTGTAAGGGGCCGGAGATTCATTTTGCACCTCTAGCTACAGTTGAGGTTCGTGATAACACCGCCAGCGGGAACAGGATCCCGGTCAGTATGGTGCCATGATCTGTAGCGAGTGTGGATTTCAGATGACACCAATCGGTTCGTCATTCGCGTGCCCTGAGTGTTTCGCGATAAAAACAACCGAATGTAATGGAGGGTGCACCTTATGATTACGGCTGTATACCGTGGATTTTCCGGCGGGCCCGGACGGGTCAGCGCCTTAATCAAGCGCCTCGACCGGGTTGAGTTCAAGGGCGAGAAGTTGCCGCCCGTAATCAATCACATCTACCGGCGCTTCGAGTTCGATGACCGGCCTTCGCTGATCACAGAGAGCCACTACAAAGGCGGCGTGCAGATCACCCCGCACAGCCATCTGCTGAAGGCCGTAGACTCGGGCAAGGTTGACCATTGCTACGAGACAAAGATTGCTGTAACGCCCGAGCAGGCCATGGAGCTATGGAATCGACACGAACATCTCCATGGCGACGGGTATGACCTCGGGCTGATCGTCTCTTACTACACTTGGATCCGTTTCCAGCATCGTTCGAACTCTCGGCAATTTGAGGCGAACAAAAAAAATAACAAGTGGACGTGCAACGAGCATTACGTGTCCACTGGCGCGGGGATCGAGAATGATATCCCCAGGGCTGATCTATCGATGACTCCGGAAAAAATGTTCCTTCTCACCTACGGGCATCCGTCCGCGCTTCATGCGGAGATCTACGGGCGCATAGAGCTTGCGAAGTGATAGCATGCTAAAAAGTTGGTAAAATATGTTGAATATGATTTCAGTGAGTGGCATAAGTGTTTTAATTAAAAATAGGCGGTGGTTTCGATGCCCGACATAGCTTTAAATGGCGTTAATTTCGATCAGTTACAGCTTGCTGTGGACTGGTCTATCTCCCAGCTTGCTACGCCGCGCAAGAAGCGCGTCGAGGCGATCAAGGAATATGTCGGCGCTCATTACAATGACGGCGGGTCTGAACTCCGCGTTCCGACAAATTTTCTCGAACTGGCCGTAGTAATTTATTCACGGCAGCTTGCCGCTAGATTTCCGAACGTAATGGTTTCGACCGATATCCGCGAGCTTCGTCCGCAAGCAAAAACCATGGAGCTCGCGCTCAATCAGCTTCAAAGCGAGATCGATCTTGACGGAACCTTGAAGCGGGCTGTTGTTGAGGCCCTATTTTCCGTGGCCGTTGTGAAGGTCGGTATCGCCTCTTCCGGGGAGGTCGTACTCGGCGTCGATGTGGGTGAGCCGTACGCAGACCCGATATCTCTTGACGATTACTTCATTGATATGTCGGCCAAGAATCGCGCGTCCGTTCAGTTTGAGGGGAATGACTACTGGCTCCCGGTTGAAGATGTTAAATCGATGTACGGGTTGGATGATGTAAGCCCGGACGCACACACGGTTATTGGCAGCAAGGGCGAGTCTCGCGCCGAGAGCGTGAGCTCTAGCGGATCTGCTGATTTGTACAAGGATAAGGTTTGGATGCGTGACGTTTGGTTGCCGAGAACGCGCCAGCTCGTCACGTACGGTGTTTTGAATAAAAAGCTGTATCGCGTTATTGATTGGGATGGCCCGGAGCACGGCCCGTACCATACGCTCGGATTCTCTGACGTTCCCGGAAACCTCCTGCCACTTCCGCCCGTGTCTTTGTGGCGCGATCTTCATGAGCTCGGAAACTCCCTGTTCAGAAAGCTTGGTAGACAGGCTGATGCCAAAAAGACGGTCGCCGCATTTTCAGGTGGGAACGAAGAAGATATCACGGGCCTCAAAAACGCCCGCGATGGAGAGGGGATTCGGTACACCGGGCAAAAGCCCGAATCCATTACGGTTGGCGGTATTGATGCCCCCGCCCTTGCGTTTTACCTACAGGTCAGAGATCTGTTCAATTACTTCGGAGGCAATCTTGACAGTCTCGGAGGGCTCGCCCCGTCAACCGATACGGTTGGCCAGGATCGGCTTTTGGCTGAGGCGTCCGGTGCTCGCGTGGCTCAGATGCGCGACGAGACGATCAAGTTCACCAAGGGAATCTTTAAGGCGTTGGCTTGGTACGAATGGACGAACCCGGTTAGAGAGCGCTTCGTTCGTAAAAAAGTGCCGGGCACGAATTTTGGGGTCAATGTAAAATGGAGCGACGAAACACGCGAAGGCGATTACGTTGACTATAATTTTGATATCGATGTCTTCTCGATGCAGGACGACTCGCCGTCTACAAAGCTTCAGAAGGTTGGCGTCGCAATGGAACGCTTCGTTGTTCCGATGATGCCTCTAATTCAGGCTCAGGGTGGGCAGGTTGACGTTCAGGCTCTTCTGGGGCTCGTGAGTAAGCTATCGAATGTCCCTGAGCTTAACGAGCTGGTTGTATTTCCTGATGGTGGCCAGCAGTCGATGCAGGCTTACGGAAACCCGGAGCCGACTATTGCGGGCAGCTCGACCAAGACTTATGAGCGCGTGACGCGCCCCGGCGCAACCCGGCACGGGAAAGATGATGTGATGAGCAGGCTGTTGCTTGGCGGTGCCACTCAGGATTCTGAAATGCAAACCTTGGGGGTTCCGTAATGCCAATCGTGACCAGACATTATAAGGACGGGAAGCTTGTCGAGGCGACCCTTGTCGTCGCCAATAAGGACGGCGGCGGGGCTAAATCCATTGATATCCCTATCGGCGATGCACGGCCAACCTTTGAGAAGAAGGCATCGACATGGCCTCTTGAATGCTTCGCCTCTGGCGTTCATCCAAATCAGGCAGCTGAATTGGCTGGACATTTAAGGGCGTGCGGCGTACCAACTGAAATCAGTCGTGACGGCAACCCGATCTACACCAGCTTGCAGCATCGCAGAAAAGCGTTAAAGGCCCGCGGGATGTTTGACCGGAACAGTTATATTTAAACCACACAGGAAGAGATCATTTATGGATGAAAACGAGGATTTGAAAAAAGAGATCGATAGCGCCGTATCGGACGTTGTTGAGAAAAAAGCGCAGGATGTCGATGTTTCCGATATTCCTGATGGCTCCGATGTTCCGCCGGATAAAGACGCTTCCGGCGATGTTGGTGATGACAAGTCGCCAAGCGATGGTGGAAAAGACGGTGAAGATAAGCCAGCTCGCGACGGCGATCTGCCCGATGATATCACCGACGATCACCTAGAGCGGGCCGTAAAGGCTGGTATTGATATCAAAACCGCTCGGGCGTTCAAGAGTGCTGAGGCCCTTGACCGTGTTGTTTCTTTGCTGGATGACCGGCAGAAAGACAAAGGTGCAGCTGATAAAAAGGAGGACGCTAAGGAGTCTGATGACCCTCTTGCCGGTATTCCAGACCTTGACCCTGAAGAGTATGATCAGGCGATAGTAGACGGATTTAAGGCGATGAAGGCCATTATCAGATCGCAGCATGAAGCTATTCAAGGGTTCAATAAAAACGGCGAGCCGTCTTGGATTGAATCTCAGATCTCGGAGCTTGGTGTCCAGGCGACCGCGGATCAGACAGCCGCGTTGAAGAAGAAATTTGATGTGCTATCAGCCGGATATAAAGCCTCCGGGGATAACGTCAGCAAAGAAGATGTTTTCAGCGAGGTTGCGAAGATGGTTTTGGGCGGCGAGATTGCTGCCTCGAAGGAAAAGGATCTTGCTGCCAAGTTGGTTAGCAGGAGCAATCTGCACACGTCGCGACCGAGCGGCAAAGGGCTGAAAGCAAAAGGTGATCCGTTGCAGGATATTGCGGCGGAGATTGACGCCAAGCATTTTAAATAAATTTATAAAGGAGAAATATGGGACTTGCACACAGTCAGATTGACGATCTTGTTTTGCTTACGCAGAATAAGCTGATCGCAAAGGGCGCGTTCGTTGATATGCAGACTGATCTTACCGATCACGTCGCTGTTCGCGAAATGTGGAAAAACCGCCAGAAGAAATTCGACGGCGGAGATAATTGGGAACTTCAGTATCAGATGGATCACAACCACTCTGCACGGGCTGTTGGCCTGTATGAGCAGGACGGTTCGAGCGTCGGTGATACGATGGTTAAGGGTGAGGTTTCTGCTCGTCATGTGAACGCGCATTACATCTACGACCAGCGCGAAAACGCATTCCAGCAGGGCGGAACGCAGATTGTAAACCTGATCCAGACTCGCTACACGGCGATGATGGTCAGCTTCTACGAGATGCTTGAGCAGATGCTTTGGAGCAAACCTGTTGATAGCTCCGACAAAAAGACCCCGTACGGAATCGCGTACTGGATCACTCGCTCGGCTACTGACGGGTTCGGCGGCGGAAATCCGGTTGGGTTCTCCGAAGGTCGAGCCGGGATCAGCACTTCCGACTACGCTCGCTATGCGAACTACACCGGGAACTATGCCGCGATCACGAAGGAAGATCTGATCCGCAAAATGCGTGCAGCTCACCGCCGCACCGCGTTTCGCTCGCCCGTGTCTCACGCCGTCCCGGATCTCGGGAAAATGGGTAACGGAATCTACACCAATGACACCGTAATTGGGTTGCTGGAAGAGATTCTCGAAGCCAACAACATGAACCTCGGCAACGACATTGCGAGCAAGGACGGAAAGACCTTGTTCAAATCGACTCCGGTTCAGTACGCTCCGTACCTTGACTCCGATGTCAAAGATCCGGTCTACATGCTGGACTGGAAGACGCTGGCCGTAGGCGTCATGTCTGGATGGGAAAACAACCTGTCCGCTCCTTACATGGTTCCGGGAAAACATAACGTACGTCGTGTTGATCTGGATGCCTCGTTGAACATGGTTTGCACCGACCCACGTCGCCAAACTGTGATCTGTAAGGCGTAGTCGTCATCTGGCCCGCCCAGTGCGGGTCAGGTTTTTTTCAAAAAGAAAAAGGAGATAATCATGGATATGAGTTTGAATGGGCACCGCAAGGGCCCGAATGTTGTTGCCAAGTGGTTGTGGTACGAAGGTACTGATGCTATCACGGAAGGCGAAGCCGTCGTTTTCAAAAGCGACTTTGGAGTAGCTGCTAACGTTGATGGACGCCGGTGCAACCATGTTGTTCGCCCTGGCGCTGGCTCCGTTGCGGCTGACTTTGCAGGGGTTTGCGCTGGCAATCATGCCGCGTCCGCTACCGGCCAGTTGATCGAGGTGTACGCTCCGGGATCGATGGGCGTTATTGCTCAGCTTGGCGCTGGCGTCACGACTGTGATCGGAACCGGCGTGTTGGTGTTCACCAACGGCGGAACCTTCATCGTTGGTGCAGGCGCTGGCCAAGGGTTCGCAATTCCTCGTCAAACGCAGGCGACTGCCGCTGGCAAGGTTCAGGTTGACCTGATGACCGGGGCGACCGTGTTCCCCGCGGTTGCTGCCCAGGCTAATAGCGTCGCAGTTGACGCTGCCGGTATCGTCGTAGACTTTAATGCTCTGCTGGCGAAGCTCCGGACGGCTGGTGTTCTTCTCACCTAATCAGCAAAATTGATGGCGCGGGGACTTCAACCCGTGCTACCATAAAAACCACATAGGAGTTTCTCAATGGACGATTTTGCAAAAAGTATGTTTTCCGCCCTCGGGTACGACATGAACGTTTCTCAAAAAACGCTCGAATCCGTTTACTCAGATTTCAAATCTAAAAAAGATAAGATCCAGCCGGGACGCCTGACCGCTGAGGGGTATGCGATGGTTTCGACGCTTGCCGGTATCCTTGAGCCCAAGAAGCCTGCCAAGAAGCCGACCGCTGATATCGCCCCCGCTGCTGACGCCTCATTATCCGACGCCCCCGGCACTCTGCCGAATTGGAGTTAGTTTTTATGTCCGAATCATCTTTATCAGTAAGCTATGACGATCTGATGTCAGATGTCGGACACTTTGTCGGCTATGGCGCAAATGTTGACGAGTTTTCTCTTGCCGAGCTCGAAGAGGTTGATCGCTACGTTCAATCCGGGATTCGGCAGTTTTATTTTCCACCCGCAATGCCGGGCGTCGAGGTCGGTTGCGACTGGTCTTTCATGCGACCAACCGGGACTATCACAACGGTTATCGGCGAATCCGTTATCGATCTGCCGGATGACTTCGGACGCATCCTCGGGAAATTTCATCACGACCGAAGCGTCTACTCCCCGGCCATTTCAATTATCCCGGAATCGCGCCTGCTGTCGTTGCAGTCGGCTCATGTCGAGCCGTCAATCCCGCGGGCGGCATGTATCCGGAATAAGACGATCGTCGCCGGTTTCGGCCAGCGCTTCGAAGTCGTCCTCTGGCCTGTGCCGACGGCAGTGTTCACTCTTACCTACCGGTACGAGGCATACAGCGGCAAGCTGTCGTGCGGAATGTATCCGCTCGGCGGGATGCGCTACTCGGAGCTGGTGACCGAAAGCTGCCTCGCTGTTGCCGAGCGCAGAGCGAATGATGAAAAAGGCATTCATTGGGATCAATTTGTTCAACTTATGGCGGCGGGTGTCGCCATGGATAGAAAACAGGGTGCGTCGTCGTACGGGCAGATGTCCGGCTGTGAGGAATCGCAGCAAGTTCGTTTGCGAAGCGGCGAAGTTACCTATAAGGGAAATACATGGTAATGGAGAAATTATGATAGGTCGCATCGCAAGTGTATTGAGAATCAAGCCTCCGATTCAGGCGAATGAGGGGTTGCTTCTTGCTTCTGGCGGAACCGTTCCAACTGACGGAGATGCCGGGTATCAGACGGGCTGCTTGTTTCAGCACACAGACGGCGGGGACGCAACCGCTCTTTATGTGAACGAGGGAACGGTAGCCGCGTGTACGTTTAAGGCTGTAATAGTTGCAGCGTAATGCCAAGGCAGACATCCAAAACGCTGAGCTTCCCGATCGCCGGTGTTGCTCGTAGAGCGTCTTATCGAAAGCAGGTCAGACCTTACGTATCTCCTGCTGCGGTAAACGTGCGCGGTAACGGCAGCCTGGAGGAGCGCCAGCGTGGCGGAAGTCGCCCTGGCCTGGTCGCTATCTCGGGCATTGAGAAGATGGAATCCGAGATTTTGCAATGGCCCGACGGCAGCGCCGTTGAGTGGCCCGATGGTTCGGATGTTATATTTGACATCAGCGTTCCGGTCATTTCGGCCGATGGCGGATTGATTCTGACTGATCGTTCATTTTTGATTCGCCCGGTAGTTGAATCCGGGAAGCTCCCGGATGATCATGATATCAGCTGCGTCTATCGAAACCGACTGATCGTAGTAAAAGACAATCTGTGGTACGCGTCGCGGGCCGGGGATTATTCCGACTGGGACTTTGGGGCCAACTTCGAGGACGTGTCTCGCGCCGCATTCGGAGCCGCGGCGCTGGCGGGGTATATCGGCGAAGATATCACGGCGATTGTCCCGTATCGGGACTCGCACTTAATCATATCGACCAAAAATAGTCTGTGGGTTTTGCAGGGAGACCCGGCTACCGGCCAGATGTCGCTCTTGAGTGAAGAGGTCGGCGTGATAGCCCCCATGGCGTGGGCGTTCGCTGGCAGCATGCTCGTCTTTCTGACGAATGACGGGGTTTATATCGGCGGTGTCGAGTCTCGGCCCGTACGCATGAGCGAAGAGGTGCTTCCTGGCGCTCTTCGCAACGTGAACGTCAACACGAACACGATCCTGATGGCCTTCGATATAAGCCTGCGCGGGGTTCACCTGTTCATAACTCCGGATCAGGTTTCGGGCGAGTATCCTGTTGGAACAAACTATTGGATCGATATCGACACCAGCGCAATCTGGCCCGTTTCCTTTTCAAACAGCGACGATCATCAGCCGGTGTCGATCGCTTATATTTACGGGCCCGGAACCCGTGACGTGGCGCTCCTCGGACGCGATGACGTTTGGCGCAAGTTCGATATCGATGCCGACGACGACGACGGTGACCCGATCAATAGCAGCGTTATTATCGGCCCGTTTTTGATAGCGACCGACGAGGTTCGTGATTGCTTAGTTTCTGAGGTTGATGGCATATTGGCAACCGGTTATTTTGATTGCCACGGCGTTTGGGGCGAGTCTCGCAATCGCGTTGTTCGTCCAAGGAGCCGAGGTGCGTGGGCGGCATTCAAATTGTCATCTGTCGATAAGTGGGCGTATGAGGCGATAGTTATTCGCGTGAATCAGCTTGGAAGGATTAGAATATGAAGATTGAGGATGTTATTGCGGACTCTGAAATTTCCGGATCTGAAATGATTCCGGTCGCTGATAACGGCGTCGCAAAGAGAGTAACGCCATCGCAAATCAGCGACTACACCATTGCCCAACTCGCGGCGATAACCGGAGTTGCTGCCATCGAGACCGGGGATGGCGTTTTTGTTTTGCGGGACGGAGCGCTCGTCCCTGTCGATGTTGATGCTATCACACAGCGAGCCGTAGATATTTTGTTTGACGGCTTAACGGAGGCATCTATCGACGGATCTGAGATTGTTCCCGTAAGATCCGGCTTAGACGAAAAAACGGTATCGGTATCCGACTTGGTTGAT
>JFJP01037841.1_pt1 | contig 26866 bp, 18 predicted proteins | sample 431651 | NCBI WGS metagenome assembly JFJP01 (sample SAMN02602958, study PRJNA72255) | Microbial mat metagenome, whole genome shotgun sequencing project. | biome: fresh water; feature: sink hole; material: water; isolation source: purple microbial (photo- and chemosynthetic) mats found in...
TATTTACCGATACGAATGCTCCGGATGGAATCAAATACGCCGAACAGGTTGCCCACCCACAGAATAACAGCGATGACCACCACAATGTTCAAAATCTGCTTGATCTTTCTGTCCATGGGGATGAAATTATTCACCAACCACAGCAAAAACCCGACAACAATTAGAATGATGACAAACTGCATAATATCCATGATAGCTCTCCTTTATTAGGTTAAGTTTTATAGTTCACAGATGATTTATATCCGTGTGATGGATTCGTGCACAAACTCACATAGTTCAATTAACATGCCGGGGTTTCACAATCCGATTTATTCTTGTCATCCTGTTGACCGGCAGGGCGGCAAGACAAAAAAGTGTTTCAGACCGGCGAAAATTAAAACTAAGAAATTAGGTCATATATACTCATGAGGTCATATGCGGCCCATTTTTATATGGTTTTTAATACCCCCCGGCAGACCCCTATTTTGCTGATTCCCTATAGAAATAAGGACGCTGGATGACGTTTTGCGGAGTATTGGAACCCTGGCACACAAATTGAATATAAAGCTATGTTGTGAATCTATAATGTCCTAAACGATAAATAGTTATCAAGACGAATTGGGTCACCTTACCGTTTTGTTGGATCCGCGGTTCATTTCTTTTAACTCAACACTTTTAAAGAGGTTCAATTATGAAAAAGAAAAACATCTGTATCACTTATTTAGTCCTTTTTTTGCTTTTCGGCACTATTATCGGCTGTGGATCGCACTCATATGAAAGCAAAAAAGTGACTGAGGAAACCACGACAACGACCGAAAATCCTGTAGGCGAAGAGACTCAGACCACCACCACGACTACAGTCGAAACGGAATAATGATTCAAGCCCCTACAAAGTACAACAGCTCGCCGAGAATGGCTCTGTGAGCTTCTAACCAAAAGACAACATGTTCCAAAGGAGAGATGTATGAAAAAAACAATGTCATTGCTGTTCACATTAGTCGTTCTGATTATGCCTTCCGTGTTATTTGCCGAAGAAAAAACAACAACTGTCGAAAAAGTCACAACGACAGAAAGCGTGGGCACGGTCAGTCAATTTAATCCCGACACCATCGTCATTAAGTCGGAAACCCAATCATCCCCAACCCAGTACCATTACACAAAGAGTACAACCTATGTGGATGAAAATGGTAAACCCGTCTCAATTGAAACGGTTAAGTCCGGTCAGCCGGTAACGGTTTACTACACCAGAGACGGTGAAAAAATGACGGCCAACAAAGTAGTGGTTCGAAAAACCACGACAATGATCAAAGATTAATTCGCTTCACAAACCACTAGAAAAGGTCATATTTGAACATGGGGTTGAACATGGGTCGAATATGACCTTTTTTATATGGTTTTTAAGGGCACCCTCTATACCCCCTTTTTAGCAGATTCTCCATAAAAACAAGGATGATGGCTAAGGTTATGCAGCGTATGGGAACTCTGGCACATTAAATGAATATAAGGTTATAGAATAGTGAATCCATAAGGGTTATTGTCAAATATTGAGTATATGCATCAGGCGGCGTTTTTTTCCCGCTGAGGAGTACCATCATGGACGGCATTGAAATTATTACCGTGGAAGGAAAATCCGAATTGAAAGCCTTCATTGATCTGCCCTGGAAGATCTATGCCGAATATCCCAAATGGGTTCCGCCTCTGAAAAAAGAAGTCCGTCGGATGCTGGACCCCCTCAGGCATCCTTTCTGGGAGTTTTCCGAGCGCATTCTTTTCCTGGCAAGGCGAGGGCGGGAAACGGTGGGAAGGATTGCAGGCATTATCGATGACCATTATAACCAATTCCATAACGAAAAAATGGGGATTTGGGGATTCTTTGAATGTGCTGATGACCTGGAAGCTGCCGAAGCCCTGTTCGCCTCCGTTGAGGTGTGGGTTCACAGCAAGGGGATGACCTTCATAAGAGGCCCTCTCAACCCGTCCACCAATCACGAGGCAGGCCTGCTCATTCAAGGGTTCGATGTTCCGCCGTCCCTGATGATGACCTACAACCCGCCGTATTATGCTGAGCTGATCGAATCGTGCGGCTATTTCAAAGAAAAAGACCTGCTGGCATTTCTCATAGACAGCAATTACAAGCTCCCTGAGTGGATGGATCGTCTTGCCGGCAAGATCGCCGGAAAAAAGGGGGTCCGCATTACCCACTTTCATCCAAAGGATGCAGACCCTGCGTTTATTCTGATCCGGCAGATATATAATGACGCCTGGTCCGATAACTGGGGATTCGTTCCTTTGAGCGAAAACGAGATGCAGGACATTGGGAAGAGCGTTATAGAATTTACAGATCCGGACATGGCTTTTTTCATCTATGTTGAGGATGAGCCCGCAGCTTTCTGTCTGGTCTTTCCCGACATCAACCCGTTACTCAAGCGTCTCAACGGGCGGGTTGGCCTTTTGGGGGTGCTGAAATATTTTCTGTATAAAAAAGAGATTATCGGATTGCGGCTGTTTATGTTCGGGATCAAAGAGAAGTACCGGCAACTGGGACTCCCCATGCTGGCCTTTCACCATATCTATGAAGTTGTGAGAAAAAAAGAGAAATACCGGTATATGGAAATGGGCTGGACCCTGGAGGACAATGAGGGAATCAACTCATTGATAGAGGAAGCCGGTGCAAAAGTGTCCAAAAAGTATCGTATATTCAGTAAGTCTTTATCATAAATCAAACGAATGGCTTTAAAGCAGAGGATTTAAACATGTCGGCCGAGCATCAAAATTCCATCATCGGTTTTGTCTGGCGGCCTGAGGAGATCACCCCGGCGGTGATCCAGATGGCTCAGCGAACAGGAAGCAGTGCTGTTTTCGATTTTTCCGGGATGGAGGGAACAGACGGTCTGTCTTCCTGCCTGCGGGAAACAGACCCTGCCGGTCTTGTCAGCGATATTAAAATTTGTGCCCCTTCCCTGATGGATCCGTCTTTAGAACGGGTATTGGAGACAACAGGGGTCCATAACCTATGGATAGAATGCCCCCTTGGGTTTTCTGAAGAAGATATGTCTTTTTTTTTAAATAGACTGAAAGAAATTTCTAAAAATTATCGCTGCTTTCCCATCACCGGGGACACCGATCTTATAGCAAAGATGGTGAAGAATGATTCGGGCATCGGGCGCATCGTCCTGAAAGGATGTGAGGCTTCAGGATTCGTGAGCCGTGAGACAACCATGGCGCTCTATTCCATGGCCAGGGAAATGCTGCGGTCATCTTCAACACCTTTTGATATCCTCATCTGGGGAAGCGTTTTTATTCCTGAAGCAGCAGCGGCCTTCTTGTCGACCGGGGCAGCCGGGATCGTTTTTGAGAGTGCCCATTGGCTGACGGACAGGGTTGCCGTTGATGATTCCCAGCGAGAACGGCTCAGCCGGCTGCGTCCGGATTCCACCGATCTCGTAGGACTGGATGTGCAGGTTCCCTGCCGTCTGTTCAACAAGGGAAATTCCCTTGCATTCAAGGACATCCAGGCTTATGAAGACTCGCTCTCCGGAAGGACCGTCATGGAGGCAAACCGGCAGTCCTTTGTAAACCGGGTGAATGCCGGGGCGGTTCATCCCCTGAAAAGCCTTTTCAGCCGGGATGAAATCATTCCCCTGGGTGTAGAATCCGCCTTTGCCGGGGCCTTTGTGAACCGTTTCGGAGCCAAAACCGGTGAAGCAGTGAACGCTTTCATGGACGAAATTCATACCTTATGCAGCCTGGCTGAAGGAAAAAAGAATTGTTTTCTGGACAGTCCTGCGGCCAAAGAGATGGGAACCCTGTATCCCTTTATCCAGGGCGCCATGTCCTGGATCACGGATGTGCCTGAGTTTGCCTTGCGGGTCGCCGAGGCCGGTGGATTACCCACCATCGCCCTTGGCATGATGGACAGCGAGGCGCTGGATCAAAAGCTTGGACGATTGCCGAATATCATGGGGGACCGCCCCTATGCAGTGAATATGGTCTCTATAGCGGAAAACCCGTTCAGGGGACTGCATCTGGCCTGGATAAAAAAGCACAGGCCCCGTTTTGCAGTGATTGCAGGCGGTGATCTCTCGGCCGTCAGGGAATTGATGGAGTCCGGCATTGATGTCATGTATATCGCTCCGGATGAAGCACTGTTGACGCTCGCTCTGAAAGCGGGCGTCCGGTATGTGATCTGCGAAGGTTATGAGGCCGGGGGCCATGTAGGGCCGCATAGCACCCTCACCCTTGCGCAAATGGTGCTGGATATGAAACGATGCACCCCCTCCCTGTTCCAAAACTGCCGCGTGGTTCTTGCCGGAGGAATTTTTAACCGGGAAACCGCATTCATGGCAGCCATGCTTGGGGCGGACGCCATCCAGATGGGCACTGCCTATCTGGCCACACAGGAGATTGTTGAAACAGGGGCCTTGACCCCGCTTTATCAGCAGATGATCCTGACATCACCTCCGGCTGGAACCGTTGTTTCAGGCCGGAATATCGGGCTCCGGGTACGGTCTCTGAGGACCCCGAGAGTGGAAGCGATTTTATCCCTGGAAAGGGAATTTGCCGCCGGACACCGGGACGAAGCCTCTTTCAGGGTGAGTATGGAAAAAATGGCGGCCGGAAGCCTCTTTACGGCTGCAAGAGGTATGGACAGACCGGGAGAAACACTTCTGGATGAGCAGACGTGTCTGGAACGTGGACAATTCATGAGCGGGGCTTGCGCCGGGCTCCTCCGTGACGTTGATAACCTGAAGTCCTTTCACCGTGAGCTGGCCCAGGGACCTCTGTTTATGCATCCGCCGGTTGTGAAAACCTTGGAAGCACCATTGAAAGAGCCGATATCCCAGATCAAAAACAATCTGAACCGGGTCACACTCAGAAAAGAGAATCGTGACCGGATTGCCATCACCGGCATGAGCATCGTGAATACCCTGGGAAAGAGCGCTGTCACGGTGGGATCATTCGCTTTATTATGACTCCCGGCCCCATATGCCGGACAAGACCTATTGCAAGGTGGGCGCTTTTCTGGACTTTCCTATCGACCGCAATGAACTGGGGATTCCTCCCCATGATTTCAGGAGCATGACCGAAGCCACGCGGATTTCCATGTGGCTTGCGGACAGGGCCATCCGGGCATCCGGCATTCTGACATCGGATATTCCGCGGGAGAGAATCGCTGTTCTTATTTCCCAGAATTCGGGAGAGGCAGCGGGTACTCTGCCCAATATCATTATCCGGGCATATGTTCACGACATCCTGGCCGACATCAAAAGAGCCGTTGATCTCACACCGGATCAACAGAGGCTCATCGAACAGGAGATAAAGTCCGGGCGTATGGCTCCGGACGATACCACATTATTGGGCCGGCTCAACTGCGCCGCAGCCGGTTTTATCTGCAAGCAGTATGGGTTCATGGGACCCAGCTATGCCGTGTCCGCAGCCTGTGCAACCTCATTGGTGGCGCTTCACTGCGCCATCCAGATGATCGAAAACGGCGTCATCGACGCCGCCATCGTCGGAGGGGGCGAAGACACGCTCAGTCATCTGCATTTCCTGGAATTTTCCGCCCTGGACGCACTTTACGGGCTGTCCGGACGGGAAAGGCCCGCCCATGAAACGTCCTGCCCTTTTGATGGACAAAGAGACGGCATGGTCCTGGGCGAAGGCGGGGCAATGATTGTCATTGAGCGGGAAAGCCTGGCCCGCGCAAGAGGGGCTCTTGTTCATGCGTTTGTGACCGGCATGGGAGCCAGCAATAACCATCTGGGGATGGTGGAGTCCTCCAATGTTTCCCAGCAGATGGCCATTCGCGCCTCTTTCCGGGGAACTTCCTATGGGCCTGATGCCGTGGACCTGGTGGAATGCCATGCCACGAGCACCCGGCAGGGAGACCTGGAGGAGGTCCGCGCCCTGAAAGCGCTCTTTAATTCCTCCAGGCGCACCGTGCTCACTGCATTTAAATCCCAGATCGGCCACACTTTGGGCGCTTCCGGCATCAGCAGTCTCATTCGAGGCGTCACGGCCATGAAGGCGGGGGTTTTCCCGCCCACTCTCAATTACCGGCATCCGGACCCGGAAATTAACCCGGAAAAATCAGGTCTTATCATCTCCCCGGAACCGCTGGATTGGAAGCGTCACGACGGAGAGCCCAGAAGGCTTGAAGTCAACGCGTTCGGTTTTGGCGGTTCCAATTATGTGGTGCAGGTGGAACAGGCCATGGACGACCTGGATACCGTCATAGTTTCCCACAAACCGCAAAAGGTGTCGGAGGTGTCGGCTCATCAGAATCTGAAGGTTTTGCTGCCTCTTGCTCTGGTGTTTCCCGGACAGGGAGCACAATACGGCGGAATGGGACAGGAACTCTATGAGTCCTTTCCCGTCATCAAAGAGTGGCTGGACCGGGCTGCCGCCGTTGCAGACTTTGACCTTCTTCACCTGATGTTTCATGACCGTGAGGAAAACCTTCAAAAGACCCGATGGCAGCAGCCTGCCATGTTCGCCATGGAAAATGCCATGGCCCGGTATCTGATCACCCTCGGCATCCGTCCGGTGGCCATGGCCGGTCACAGCCTGGGTGAATTGACCGCCTTGTGCCTGGCCGGTGTCTATTCCGTGGAGGACGGGTTTCGAATCGTGAACAAGCGGGCCCTCTGCATGGATAAGGCTGCCGCCGCGAATGTCGATCCCGGCGTCATGGCAGCCACGGACGCCCCCCTGGCGCTTTTGAATGAGATGCTCCGCAAGTATAATGATATCCACATCGGCAATATCAACTCCCCCCTTCAGATTGTTTTAAGCGGCAATACCGAAGCCATCAGGGATCTTGGCAAAAAATTGAAGGAAATGGGCCACAGGACCACTCTTTTGCGCGTCAGCATGGCCTTTCACTCTCCTGTCATGAAGGTCATTCATGATGAACTTTCAGCATATATTGCAGACATTCCATTTCATCCCCCACAGATTCCGGTCATCTCCAACACGACCCGGATCCCCTATCCGTCAGATCCTGTTGAGATTAAAAAAATCCTCATGGCTCACCTGGAATCCACCGTCCATTGGATGGATAACGTTCGGACCCTCTGGAATAGTTATGGGGCACGGCTTTTTCTGGAGGTGGGACCGGGGGATGTCTTGAGCAACCTCATCGCAGACACGCTTCCCGGATCAGCATGCATCCAGACCTGTCTTCGCTCTTCAGAGGCGTTGACCTTCAAGGCCGCACTTGCCCAGCTCTCTGCACAAGGTCATCTTAAGGAAGAAGGGGGATCCGGAAAGGTTCCGGAATCGCTTCAGACTGTCCCAGCATTGGCCTTACGGCCGCTAAAACCCCTGCATGCCGATGCAAATCCCATGGAACAGATCATTCAACGAGAAATCAACCGGTTTGTGGTGGAGAACTCGGGCCAGTTTCTGAAGTCCAATATTCTGGAAGCCATCCGCCAGGAGCTTAACCCGAAATTCAAAGAAGGCGAACTGTCAATTGTTATCAAATCCATGTTCGGCGGTTTTGAGCCTCCTGAATTCCGAACACCGGCCGCTCCCGAATCTATTGAGTCATCTGATTCTGCTGGTGGGAGTGAAGATCTCATGGAGCGCCTGATTCGAATCATTATGGATGCAACTGGATTCAACAGAGACGAGATCCAGCCCGATATGGATTTGAGAAAGGATCTCTCCATTCGGTCCAGCCGTCTGCCCATCATTATGGACGCAGCGGAACGCCAATTCGGGATCACCATCGAATTGGAGGATTTTATAGATGTCCGTACCGTGAAGGACATTGCCAAAGGGATCTCCAAATTAACTGCCGGACAGAACGGCAACGGCCTGAATCCTGCCGCCGGGGCTCTTGACCCGGACGCAGTGAAGGATAGACGCCTGAAGTCCTCAACGGATGAGGCAAGCTTGAACCGGCTCGTATTCGGGCACGCAACGATTGAGCCAAAGACTTCTGTTCCCCTGGAATTAAACCCGGGCGAATCCATCCTTTTCCTCTCTTCTGACGGAGATGACAAGATTGCCGAACGTGCAGGGGATATTTTTAGGACAGACTACGGAATTACACCGTTTCCAATGGGATTCATGCAGGAAATCCCAGATCACGGCAAAGCGGATCACGGAAAAGCGGGTCACGACATCCGAACCGAGGATGGGGCCCTGCAGGCGGCAGATAAAATTGCAGATCTGTTTCCTTTTTCCGGGATGGTCATCACCCTGGGCCGGGGAGGACCGGTGAACTCAAGCAGCATGACGGATGTTTCCCAGCTTCTTAAGGGATTCTTTCTCCTGATAAAGGCATTCCTTGAACCTTCGGCCAAAAAATTCATCGTGCTGATTCATTCCAAAGAAGATATTGAAACTTCTGCCGGGCTTTTAGCAGAAGGGATGCTCGGACTATTCTTAAGCGCTGCTCAGGAATACCCGTCAGTCCAGTTTAGAACACTGGAAATCGAGAGAGATACCGATCTTCAAAAAGCATTACGCCATGCTCTGGATAAAGAATGTCCAGTGGTGGAGATGATTCATCGGGATGGAAAGGTCATCACCTCAGAGGGACACCTGGCCCCATCGGTTTTCAGGGATTCAACCATTCTGAATCTAAGTCCGGGAGACGTTGTCGTCATGTCCGGGGGTGCGACCGGGATCAGCTCCCATCTGGCCCGCTGTCTTGCTCCTTTCATGCCTTGCCTGGTCTTTCTGGGGAGGACGCTTCTTGATCCGGGAGTTGACCCGGCAAAGCCGATTCCCGGACACACCTCTTTTGAGGCGGCCCCGACTGATGCCAGGGCATTGGAGATTACCCAGACCCTGGCGGATTTACACGCCTCAGGGATTGAGGCAGCTTACCATACCTGCGATGTGACCGACCCTGAAGCAGTCAGGACCGTCCTCGGAGAAGTGATCCGCCGTTATGGTAAAATCGACGGGATTATTCACAGTGCCGGTGTTCTCAGGGATGGTCCCTTAAGCCATATGACCCTGGATGATTTTTCCATGGTCACGGATGTCAAATTCCTGGGCGCCTGGAATCTATACTCATTTGCCAAGACTGTCGGTTTGAAGTTTTTTGCAGGCCTTTCCTCGGCAGCCGCAATCCAGGGGAATCCCGGACAGGCAAATTATGCTGCGGCCAACCGGATGATGTCTGCATTGTTCAGACACCTGGGCCGGGGAAACAAGGCCGTCCGGTTTAAAGCCCTGATGCTTCCCCCCGTTCAAGGGGCGGGCATGGCAGATGATCCGCAAATCCAGGCATTGCTGAAGCAAAAGGGGGTTGCCTATATTCATGTGAATGAGCTTGCAGGACTCGTCTGCCGGGAACTCTTTGTCGCCCCGGCTGAGGACCATTGGGTGATGTTCATGAAAAAGCTGCCATCTGTGAAGACAGTACTGCTCAATGACAGAACCCGTCCTTTGCCTGGTGGGGAACTGGATTCCGGCCTTATGTCCTTCAAGCCCGGTGACTTTCCCATGATAGAAAAAATTTTAGACCTGGACCTTTGTCGGGAAGAACTGGATGCCTACCGGTCCTTCTCCCTGGAAAAAGATCTCTGGATCACGGACCACAGGCCTTTCAAATTCATCAAGCATCCCATCGTATCCGCCACCATGGTTCTGGAGACTTTCATGGAAGCGGCCCGGATACTGTATCCACACCTTCAGGTGCGGGGCGTTCGAAAAGTCCGGCTCATGGACATGATCGAATGCCGGCCCGGAATTCCCCGTCCTGCCAGGATTTCCTGCCGCAGATCCGGTAACAGCCTCCGGGAGGTATGGTGCGACACCTCCCTGTCCGCACAGGAGATCTCCCCGGCCGGGAGATTGACGGAACACTTTGCCCTGCAATGCAGCGGCCAGGTGATCCTTGACGGTGGAGGAGAAGCCCTCAAGGAAGGGTTCCTGGATTTTCCCATTCGGCCGGACGAACTCAGGACAAGGCCCATGAATCGTAAAAAAGTGCTGAAATGGTACAAAGACCGCAGCGGTCTCGGCGGCCGGTACCGGGTGATCGAATTCCTTGACGGGACAGGTCCGGGTGTCATACGGGGCCGGACCATTTATCCGGAGACATGTGATTTTGCAAACCTTCAGAACGTGAGATACCAATACTCTCCCTACCTTTTCGAAGCGCTTTTGCAGTTGGTGTGCTGTCACATTGCTGTAACAGACCCATCAGAGCCAAGGTCCATGATTCCCCTGGAAATCGGGGAGATGCGATGTTTTAGAAAAGTCCGGGTGGGGGAAAAGATAACGCTGGAAGCCAGATTGCGGGCGCAGGATGACAACATTCTCACCTGGGACACCAGAGGGCTTGATGATCAGGGCGAAACCCTGATGCAGATTTTCGGTTTGCAGATGAAATGGATTTCAGACTGATCCTGAAGGGGTCAGAAAGATTGCAAATCAAAAAAGAGGGGAGCGGATATGGTAAAGGATAATCAAAAATTAACCGTTCAGACGGTGAATTTCCTTCACGGAGAAGGTCCTGTTGTCTATGCATCGTTACCCTCCGGACCTTGGGCCGGACAAAGACATCATTTGATTTGCGGACTGTGGGATCACCTTCTCGCTGTTAAAAATCCATTTTGGTTGAGCAGGCCCTATGTCAATCGGGACGCTTTCCCCATCCAGGTTGTCCAGGGCTCTCTTGGCAGACCTCAACTCCTCCTGGGGGAACATCAGGGCCCAGCCATCTCTTTTTGCGAGAGCAGCCAAAACGTCTGGGCAGCTCTCTGTGGAGACGCGTGTGATATCGGCATTGATGTTGCAGAAAGCCATGAGTTCCAAGGCAAATACCCTTTTTACCGGGTTTTTCATCCGCTGGAGCTTCGACACGCCTTGAAACTGGTGGGCGAAGATTTGAAAAAGGCAGCCGCCTTGCTCTGGTCTGTCAAGGAAGCCGTTGCAAAGGCTTTGGGATGTGCATTTCATCTTGTGGACCCCCAGCAGATTGTCGTTTATCCGTCAACCAGTGGAGTCGCGGGGGAGACCACAGGGAGGTCGGCAAAGGAAAGCGGGGCCTATGATTTTCCAGTGGGGCTATCAGGAAAAGCGGTAAAACGATTTCCCATGGCGGCGGGCCGGTCCTTAAGGGTCCATTCGGTTTCACATGGGAAAATGTGGCTTTCCATTGCCCTGTTGAATCGGCAATCTCAATGAGGAAAAATTCATGACCCAAAACAGTGAATATGCAATTGAAGTCCATAACCTGACCAAGCACTACAAGGGTTTATCGGCGGTTGACAACATATCGTTTACCGTCAAAAAGGGAGAGGTTTTCGCCCTGCTGGGCCCCAATGGCGCAGGCAAGACCACGACCGTCGAGATCATCGATACCATCCGGAAACCCACATCCGGCAAAGTAATCCTTCTTGGAATGGACGTCACCCGGAATAAATATACCATCATCCCCCGTATTGGCGTCCTTCCACAAGGGTTCAGCTCTTTTGACCGGATAACGGTCAAAGAGACCTTGCAGTTCTACTCCCGGCTTTTTTGCCGCAGGAAAACCGATATCAATGCGCTGATGGCGCTTGTGAACCTCAAAGACAAGGTCAAAGTAAAATATAAGAACCTCTCCGGAGGGTTGAAACAGCGGCTCGGAATCGCTGTTGCGCTTGTGAATGATCCTGAAATCGTGTTCCTGGACGAACCGACAACAGGGCTCGACCCCCGCGCACGGCGGGCGGTGTGGGATGTTCTCCTGGGCCTGAAAAAAAAAGGAAAGACCATATTCCTGACCACACACTACATGGAGGAAGCAGAACTTCTTGCAGACACGGTTGCCATCATTGCAAAAGGGAAAATCACGGCCATGGGCTCTCCTGGCGAACTCATAGAAAACAATGCCGATTACCTGGTCATCCTGCTGAAGTCTGTGGATGAAAATGTTTTTGAAATCGTCCAGAAAATGGGATTTTTACCGGTCTATGACAGCCACGGGGATATCAGGGTCCGGCTGGACCACACAGACGATGTCCGCAGGTTGCTCAACGCCGTCGAGGCTGGCGGAGCGTCGTTTAACGGCCTGGATGTGCGCAAGCCAAATCTGGAAGAGGTCTTCCTGAAACTGACCGAAGAAACTCTTTTGGAAGGCTCTGCCGGTATAAAGGAGGCTAAATGAACCTGCATATCATCAATACAACTATCATCCATGCAAATATCATTTGGGCAAACATCATCGTGAGCATCAAGAGCTTCTACCGGGAAAAAACGGTGGTGTTTTTCAGGATTGCCTTCCCGGTCATCCTGATACTCGTATTCGGCACCATTTTTATGGAAAGAGACAATGAAATCTTTGACTTGAGCGTTCAGGACCTTGACCGGACAACATCATCTGAAAAACTCGTGGAGGCTATCCGTCTCAGCAAGAGATTCAAGATCACACCGGTATCTCCTGCTGCCGATGCCGAACAGTATGCCAGGATCAACAAGCGAAATCTGATGGTCATCATTCCCAAAGATTTTGAAATGTCCATGATGCAGAAAATGGGGCCGGGCGACATTGGCATACCCGTCAGTCTTACCAAGCTTTACGACCCCAGCGCTTTTGGGGTGACGACCAAAATAGGGGTGCTGGACATGGTGCTGGCCGGGATCAACCAGGAAATGTCCGGCAAACCGCCGCTCATTGTATCGGAGCCGGTATCGATACTGAAAAAAAAATACAGGTTCATCGAGTTCTTTGTTCCGGGGATCATCGCCATGGCCGTGATGACGGCCAGCCTGTTCGGTGCGGTAAACGTCAATGCCGAACTCCGGCAGAAAGGTGTCCTCCGCAAACTTTCCACCACCCCCATCACCCGGATTGACTGGATCCTGTCAAACGTCCTGTACCAGTTCATCCTTGCGGTCGTGTCCACAGCGGTGATGTTGCTGGTAAGCTATATCGTGTTTAACGTCAGTCTTGAGATCAATGCCTGGCTCGTGGTGTTTGTCGCGCTTGACGTATTTTCATTTGTGGGCCTCGGGATGATTCTCACCCGTGTGGCCAGGGAAGCTGAAAGTGCCGCTGCCGCAGCCGATGCCCTGATGTTTCCCATGATGTTTCTCTCAGGGACATTCTTTCCCGTCGAGATGATGCCCGAATTCCTGCAGAAATTTGCCAAGGTTCTGCCACTTTATTATGTGAACGAGGGGCTCAGGGCATCCATGGTCGCTGCGGACCACATGGCGGCCTTGAAATGCGCCCTGATCATCGGCGTTTTTGCCGGGGTGGTGTTCATTCTCGGCATCATGATAACAAAATTGGACGGAGAGACAACATGATTTTCAATGCACGAGACAAGATCACCCGGGGCCTGTTGTCACTGGCCAGGACGCCTTTGCCCTTTAACCTCTATTACCGGCACCATTTTCCATTGCCCTCGGTCCTCCTGATCGAGAACACAAACTGCTGCAACGCACGCTGCGTCATGTGCCCCCGTGAAAAGCTGACCCGGAAACCAGACTTTATGGCGTTTGAATTATTCGAAAAAATCATAAGAGAGGTGTCCGGCGCCAACCGAAAACCGGTTGTGCATCTGCACGGGTTTGGTGAGCCGCTGCTGGATGAATCCTTGCCGGAACGGATCAGTCTCGCAAAAGCCTTTGGGATAAAGCACACCTATCTGGTGACCAATGGCTCTCTATTATTTCCCGAGACCGCCAGAAAGATCATTGGTGCGGGGCTGGATAAGATGAAAATCAGTTTTTACGGCACTGATGATGACTCCTACAGCCGCACCATGAGAGGGCTGAATTTCAAGGTGGCGGTGAACAATGTCAGGGAATTTGTGAAAATAAGGAAGGAAATGAAAAAAAAGACGCCGGCACTGATTCTTCAATATCTGCCCCAGGAAACCAATGGAGCCGCAACAGAAGAATTTAAATTCCAGTGGCGCTCCGTCCTAGACAAAAAGATAGGCGACCGCCTGAATTTCGTTTCTCCGGACAATTTCGGCGGCGGGAGGGATTACAATTCTATCGGAAAAAAAATAGTATCTGTCTGTTTTTATCCCTGGTCGGCTCTATCGGTGCTCTCTGATGGCAGGGCCGTTACCTGTTGCGTGGATTACAATGGGGTTCAGGAAGTGGGAGATGTGAACTTGCAGACTGTCACGGAAATCTGGAACGGGCCGGTGTTGTCCAGCATCCGAAAAAACTTTGGCAAGCTTGATTATAGCGGATTTCCAACCTGTCAGCGTTGTGACTGGGTATACCGGCGATAAGGGGAGGTGAGTGATGAAAAAAAAGATATTCTTCATATGCGGTTCCATGAACCAGACCACCCAGATGCATCAGATTGCAAGACACCTTAACGATTATGACCATGCCTTCTCGCCCTTTTATGTCGACGGATTTGACGAGTTTCTCAGAAGACTCGGAATGATCGAATTCACAGTAGCAGGAAACAAACTGTCAAACCGTTGCCGGGCCTATCTTCAGAATCAGGGTCTGCCCATCGACGAAAGGGGGCGCAATCACCCCTACGACCTGGTGGTGACCTGCTCGGATGTGTATTTGCAGAAAAACATCAGAGGGGACAGAATGGTGCTGGTTCAGGAAGGGATTACAGACCCCGAATCCATGATGTTCCATCTGGTCAAACGGTTCCGTTTTCTTCCGCTCTGGTTTGCAGGCAATGCATTGACCGGTCTCAGCGATGCTTACCAAGCTTTCTGCGTTGCAAGCGAGGGGTATCAAGACTTTTTCATCAAAAAAGGTGTCCGCTCTGAAAAGATCATTGTCACGGGGATACCCAATTTCGACAGTTGCCGGCAATATACCGGCAACGCTTTTCCCTACAAGGGCTACGTTCTGGCCTGCACATCCGCGCTGAGGGAGACGCTCCAGTTTGAAAACCGCAAGGCCTTCATCCAAAAAGCCGTCAAAATCGCCGGACCCCGGCAGCTTATCTTCAAGCTTCACCCGAGCGAAAAAGTCAGCCGGGCCGCCCGGGAAATAAACCAATACGCACCCGGAGCCATGGTATTTTCTACCGGCAATGCAGAAGAAATGATTGCCAACTGTGATGTTCTGATTACCCGGTTTTCATCGACCGCCCTGGTCGGCCTTGCCCTGGGCAAAGAAACCCACTCAGACTTCAATATGGAAGAAATGCGTCGATTGACGCCTCTACAGAACGGTTCGGCGGCCCTGAACATCGCCAATGTCTGCCGCCGGCTTCTCGAAAGTGAGGATTTATGCTAAATCAATTCATTGATATTGCCACTCAAAAATTACGTGCCAAGCGTAAAGAGTATTTTGGAAAGCACCCGGACGTCTATACAAAAATCTATGCCTTTACCCGGTTAAATTTGATAAAGGCATTGGACTGTTATCCCTATTATCCGAAAATCGAGAAATCCAATGCCACTGAAGTGACCATTGACGGGAAACAAAAAATCATGCTGGGGTCTAATAATTATCTTGGACTCACCAACCATCCCAAAGTGATTGAAGCGGGTGTGAAGGCTTTACAGGACTATGGCTCGGGATTGACCGGCAGCCGTTTACTGAACGGGAATACTTTGCTGCACGATCAGTTGGAAGAGAATCTGGCGGATTTCGTTCACATGAAAAGCGCGTTGGTGTTTTCGACCGGATTTGGAACGAATTTAGGAACGATCTCCACCATCTGCGGTCCTGATGATTTGATTTTCAGTGATGAATATAATCATGCATCCATTTTAGACGGCATCCGTTTTTCAGGTGCTCGAAAATGTAAATACAAACACAATGACATGGAGGATCTGGAAGAAAAGCTGGCCATGGCAGATCCCAGATACCCCCGGTTCATTGTCACCGACGGGGTCTTCAGCATGGAAGGGGATATTGCAAGACTCGATGAACTGGCTGCCTTATCTAAAAAATATCCTTCCCGCCTGATGGTGGATGATGCCCATTCTTTTGGGGTTTTAGGTCCCAAAGGCGATGGAACTGCTGCACATTTCGGCGTCACCGGAGATATGGACCTGATTATGGGGACCTTCAGCAAATCCCTGGGGTGCATCGGTGGATTTATTGCCGGTGAAAAAATGGTCATTGACTATTTAAAGCATCATTCCCGTAGCATGATCTTTACGGCATCCCTGCCGCCTTCCAATGTGGCATCCGTGACGGCGGCCTTAGAAATTATCAAGACAGAACCGGAACGCCGCGAACAGGTCATGGGAAATGCCCAATTTATGCGTAACGGTTTAAAGTCATTGGGATTTGATATCGGTGAAAGCACCACCCCGATCATTCCCGTTGTTATCGGCAAAGATCTCAAGACCTTTCAGGTTTGGAAAGACCTTATGGATGCAGGTGTTTACACAAATCCCATTATTTCACCGGCTGTCCCTAACGGCAGGGGCCTGCTGCGCACCAGCTACATGGCAACCCACACGCGCAAACAATTGGAATTCTGTCTGGACATGTTTGGAAAAGTCGGCAGGAAAGCCCGCATTATCAGTTGAAAGGATAGACTGTGAAACAGAAGAGAGCATCATCGAAAATTATATTGATTACGGGGGCATCTTCCGGTATCGGCAAATGTACGGCAGACTATCTGGCTGCAAAAGGATATAGGGTTTACGGCACATCCCGCCGGTCTGAATCCTGTCCGGGAATAAAAAATGGTTTCATGATAAACATGGATGTCCGGGATACCGCCTCTGTTAAAGAAGCGGTTGCACATATTGTTAAAAAAGAGGGTCATATCGATGTCCTCGTCAACAATGCAGGGTTTGGGATTGGCGGCGCCATTGAAGATACACCGGTGGAAATGGTGAAAGCGCTGTTTGATACCAATTTTTTCGGTGTCTATCGCGTATTGCAGGAAATTTTGCCGGTTATGAAACAGCAGTCCAACGGACTCATCATCAACATGAGTTCCATTGGGGGCGTGATCGGGCTTCCCTTTCAGGGGATATACTCTGCATCCAAATTTGCCGTGGAGGGTCTCTCAGAGGCCCTGTGGAAAGAGTTATCCTCGACGGCCGTAAAAGTGGTTTTGATCGAGCCGGGAGATTTTAAAACCGAATTCGGCTCAAACCGGCAGATTATTAAAACACAACATAATGCAGATGACTTCCAGCGGTCTTTGAATGTCATTGCGCACGACGAACAAAACGGTCAGCCGCCGCTGAAAATTGCCCGTCTCATTGAAAAGATCATCAACATTCCCAACCCCCGGTTGCGTTATGCAGTGGGTGCGGCTGATCAGAAATTATCCCTGTTTTTAAAAAAAATATTGCCGGACCGCTGGTTTGATCGGATGATCATGTCGTATTATAAGCTTAAATAAACCGGTCCGCCCATATAAGAGGAAAACCGATAATGGCCAAAAAGTTTACTGATCAATATTCATACCAAAGAAGAGTATGATGAAATTTACCGGGTCATCAGCAATCTGCTTTCCTATCGGGGTAGTGACCTGCCTATTGATAATCCTTCTTGCGAGCCTGGCGACCGCGGTTGACCAGGCACAGAAGGCTGAAACCGCTGAGAGCAAGGCGGGGGTACTGGAGCAGAATTCATCCGCCAAGGGCAGCAAGGAGAGCCCTGTCCGATCCGAGATCATCACGGATACTGAAGCTCAAGCGGTTGATCCGATCGGGAAAGAGCCTTTGGATGATGCGATCACCTGTCTCTCACGCACCATCTACTGGGAGGCCAAGGATGAGGGGGCTGCCGGCATGGAAGCAATTGCCAATGTTATTATGAACCGGATAGGCCACAAGGGCTTTCCAAACACGATCTGTGAAGTTGTCAAGCAAGGCCATGAGCAGGGTGCCTGCCAGTTCTCGTGGTGGTGTGATGGCCGTTCGGATGTCGCAGAAGAGGATAAACCCTACGCCATCGCCAAGGAAATAGCGAGAAAAGCTCTCAACCGGCAACTACCGGACCGGACCGGTGGCGCAATGTATTTCCACCAGCGGAAAGTAAAACCGGGTTGGTCCGTGGAATACATCAAGACAGTGGCGATCGGCGGGCATATCTTCTACAAGCCTCAAGGCGGCGTGGCAAAATAGGGTTTTATCCGGCCATAGATGGCATATCACAAGTCAAATAGGCCATAAGCATTTTGACCACTTCATCCACAAATGTGGTTCGGGGGATGAACTGGTCATCGGGGTGGGCTGCATAACGATGGGTCAAACTCTCAACGGTTTGAAAGATGACAAAGCAAGTATGCTCCAGACAGCTTGACCGTACTTCAGGATACAGACGGATTAGACCGGCAACAGTTTTGGCGGCATTTTGTTCAGCCTCAAGCAATGCCTGGTGAACCCGTTCCGGCAGTGGTGTTTCCTCAAGCAGAATATGTTGCAATCGTGGTTGCCTGGTATGTATCTCCAGCATCCCGGCTACATAGTCGTGAAGAGCCTCGCATAGCCCATGCCGCTCTACAACCATGTGTCCGACCCATTCATGCAAGCGATGGTCCGTGTCAGTAATATGCCGCTCCAGCAATGCTACCGCGATCGCCTCCTTGCTCGGAAAATACTGATACAAAGTTCCAATGGACACACCTGCCTGTGAGGCGATACGGTTGGTAGTTCCAGCCGCATACCCATGAGCCTCAAAAACCTGAGTAGCTGCGAGGAGAATTGCATCCACAGTTACCTTGGAACGATTCTGAATGGGCTGTTTTCGTGGGTTAAGGCGTTGTTTGCGTGCCGTCATAAATAATATTCAAAATGCGAGTTGACATAAAGTGAGCATTTACTCATAATTGGTACCAGCTGTCAATATGATTTTGAAAAGATTTTATCATTTAGCTTGTAAAGTGTTCGTTTGGCAGAATTGTTCATTAACCATTTTAAAAAGATTAAAAGCCATAAAAAAGGAAATTAAAATGGATCACAAGGCAATACTTTTAATGATTTGTCTGGTTTTTGGCACCCTTTTTTCAATCCCTTCTTTCCTGGCTTCGGCTGAAGATGGCAATTATGATGACGATAATGTAAAAATTCCCCAATAGGAAAACAATGCCGAACAGCATTCCCATTATAAGGATTATAAATGAGCAGCGTATCGTTTGAGAATTTGAAGGGCCTGTCACAGGATGAGGTATTCCAACGTCAGGAACAAGACGGCTTTAACGAATTGCCGACACAAGGGAAACGAAAGGGTCTGGATATCCTGATCGGAGTCTTAAGAGAACCCATGTTCCTGCTGTTGATAGCCTGCGGGGCATTGTATCTGCTATCCGGTGAATTTCAGGAAGCCTTGATGCTTCTTGGGTTTGTCTTTGTTATTATCGGCATCACCTTTTATCAGGAGCGGAAAACCGAGAGGGCCCTTGAAGCACTCAAAGATCTGTCAAGCCCTCGTGCATATGTCATTCGGGATGGGGAAAAAACACGCATCCCTGGACGGGAAGTGGTCCGTGATGATGTTCTCATGCTCGCGGAAGGCGACCGTGTTCCCGCAGACTGTATTCTGGTTCATGCCGTTAATTTTTCCATAGATGAATCTCTTCTTACCGGAGAATCTGTCCCTGTTCGCAAATCATCCACCCAGGACGACTCAACAATCATGGGAAAGCCGGGAGGGGATGATCTTCCCTTTGCCTTTTCAGGAACTCTGGTTGTGTCGGGCCAGGCAGTAGGGATTATCAAGGCAACCGGAACCCGAACCGAATTGGGAAAAATCGGCAAAGCCCTTCAATCCCTTAAAGAAGAACGAACCCCGCTTCAAGTCCAGACCGGAAACGTTGTCCGCATCTTTGCGATTGTCGGAGGCATTCTTTGTATATTGGTGGTTGTGGTATACTGGCTGACCCGCGGCAACCTGCTGGAAGGCTTCCTTGCCGGATTGTCGCTGGCCATGGCCATCCTTCCCGAGGAATTCCCGGTTGTTCTTACAATCTTTCTGGCACTTGGCGCCTGGCGGATTTCAAAATTTCGGGTCCTGACCCGGCGGGTTCCGGCAGTGGAAACCCTTGGCTCGGCAACCGTGCTTTGCGTTGATAAAACAGGCACATTGACCCTTAATAAAATGACCGTGTCCGATATTGTGGCAGGCGATCAGGTGTTTAAGGTTGAAAAAACCAATGCACCTCTTCCGGAAGAATTCCATGAAGTGGTCGAGTACAGCATTCTTGCCAGCCCGGCCGACCCCTTTGACCCCATGGAAAAGGCCATGAAAGAACTGGGCGAACGCACTCTTGCACAGACAGACCATCTTCACTCATCATGGACTCTCCAGCGCGAATATCCCTTAAGCAAAGAGCTGCTTGCCATGTCCCGGGTCTGGACGTCGGCTTCGGGTGAAGATTTGGTCATAGCGGCCAAGGGCGCTCCTGAAGCCATCGCGGATCTTTGTCATTTTGATGCACCAAAATTGAAATGGCTTGAGGAAAAAATCGATATTCTCAGCAACCAGGGCAAACGAGTCATCGGTGTGGCATGTACGCATCATAAAAAGACGAATCTGCCGGAGCAGCAACATGATTTTCAGTTTAAATTCATCGGATTAATCGGCCTTGAAGACCCTGTCCGCCCCAATGTAAGAGGGGCGATCGAAGAATGCTACACCGCTGGCATCCGAACGATCATGATCACTGGGGACTATCCCGGTACTGCCATGAGCATTGCCCGGCAGATCGGTCTTCAGAATCCGGACCAACACATGACCGGCCCTGAACTGGAAGCCCTCACCGATGAAGAGCTGGCAGAGCGGATAAAGGAAGTCAACATCTTTGCCCGCATGGTGCCGGAACAAAAACTGCGTATTGTAAAGGCGCTTAAAATAAACAAGGAGATCGTTGCCATGACGGGTGATGGTGTGAATGACGCACCTGCCCTGAAAGCGGCCCATATCGGGGTGGCCATGGGGGGCCGTGGCACGGATGTCGCACGAGAGGCTGCTTCACTGGTGCTCCTTGATGATGATTTTAATTCAATTGTGACGGCCGTGCGTATGGGGCGCCGTATCTATGACAATCTCAAAAAAGCCATGATGTACATTCTTTCGGTTCATATTCCCATTGCAGGACTTTCATTGATCCCTGTACTGTTGAAATGGCCCTTGATTTTATTCCCGGTGCATATCGTTTTTCTTGAGCTGATTATTGATCCCGCATGCACATTGATCTTTGAAGCTGACAAAGATGACAGCGGCGTAATGAAACGGAAACCGCGCAGTATTGATGCAAAGCTGTTTGAAGGATCAACACTTCTGAGGTGCTTTTTTCAAGGGGGGGTGACCCTTGCGGTGACTATTGCCGTTTATCTCTTTATCCGCCATGATCATTCTACTGAGACGGCTCGGGCACTGGCCTTTCTCACGCTGGTGGTCTGTAACCTTGGAATGATTCTGTCAAATCGCTCCCTGACAAGATCGAGCATCAGCATGCTGAAAGAGAAGAATGCCGCATTCAAATGGGTCATGTTCGGTACCGTTACAGTGATGTGCCTTGTGCTTACAATACCCTTTCTTAAGCGCCTGTATCGGTTTGGGACCGTTTCTTTAGATGATCTTTTCCTGGCACTGGCAGGCGGGCTTGTAGCCATCATTTTCATAGAGCTTGTGAAGGTGATCCCACTGTTCAACAACAAAAACCAATTCATCAAGAATATCGGAACGATTTTAATTTCAGTTTGCACCCTTATGCATGTCTACGTTTTCTTTTTAAATTTTTAGTTGAGATTAATGGCCAAAACATCGTTCTTTTTACCAAAATCCAAAGCCTTTTGTTGTGATTCCAGACACACATCAATTCTTAACCCACTTAGATTGCGGTTCATTCGATCTTCAGCTTTGAATACCCCAATACCTTCAATGTAAATTTTTTTCCCTAACCAACCCTTATTTACAAGTTCAGAGCTGATCGCACATGTCCAACCCGCAACCGGAATCGTCATGGTCGCTGTTGTTTGAGGATCACTATCGGAGTTGATTCCATTTGACCATGGATGATATCCGGTTAGAGTTACATTTGCTTTTTCGATTGCATCTAATTTTCTTTCTTTGGATTGGATAATGGATCTCAAATATATTTCTTTATTTTCATACAAAAATACACTTCTTTTTAAATTCTGGATTTCTTGAGATAATGATAAAATTGTTTTGGTGTTAATATTGTTAAGCAAATTTTCTTTCTTGAACTGCTCGGCAAAAAATATGCTGCTTAGAATAGTCAGGAATAAGATAAGGATATAATAAGTTTTGATTTTTACCCTGCCTTTACTAATGTAAATCTGGTTTATGATAGTTTTTTATAAAATTCTCCGGCCCTGAACGATATTGAACAGAATATTCAAGTTCCGTGCCGGAATCTTTAGCGTCTGCATAACGTTTTTCATCCTGCTGATATATTGGAGAATCCTTGAAACAGCAGGTTTAAGATCCGTCCTACACATTAGACAAAAAGCTCATATTTCCCCAAAAGGTTATATTTGACCCCGGCTAAGTTATGAACAGCTCTGATTCCAACCTGACCTTTTTTAAATTAGAGCGCCCTGGTCAGAGAGCCTTTAGATTGATGATTGTTAAATGATAACAGGTGATGCGACCCATATGTTATTGCCCTGGCACAAAAATTGGATAGATTTGGATAGATAAGAAGTACCCTTAAATTTCAAAAGGTTAAATCATGACAAAATCACAAGACGAGACATCAGTCCATTCAAAAAATAATCCCCACAGCCCGGCAAACCGTCTGTCCAGGATCTTTCAAATGCTGTTCGTCCTCATTGCCATGATGACTGCCTGTACTTCGATTGCAGTTTTGGGTGTGTATTTTTACGTCAGCGAAGATCTCCCAGGGGTTTCAACCCTCCTGGCCAATTACCGCCCCCCCATCATTACGACCGTGTATTCGGATGATAACCGTAAAATTGCAGAGTTTTTTAAAGAACGCCGCATCGTCATTTCTCTGGATGAAATGCCCTTGTTGCTGAAACAGGCGTTTGTAGCGGCAGAGGATTCACGCTTTTTCAAACATCATGGGATTGATTATTTGAGTATTATCAGAGCCCTTTTAAAAAATATCAAAGCGGAAATCATTGTACAGGGGGGCAGTACCATTACCCAGCAGGTTACAAAAGCATTTTTCCTGACCCCGGAAAAAAGCTATACCCGCAAAATCAAGGAAGCCATCCTATCCTATCGGATTGACCATGCGTTTAAAAAAGAGGAAATTTTATTTTTGTATTTGAACCAAATATATCTGGGGTATGGTGCCTACGGTGTTCAGGCTGCGGCTGAAAATTATTTTGGCAAATCCGTCTCAGAACTGAACCTTGCTGAATGCGCCATTTTAGCAGGATTACCGCAAGCCCCCAGTCGGTACTCACCCTTCCGGCACCCGGAGCTGGCCCAAAAAAGACAAATTTATGTGTTAAACCGTATGGTTGATGAAGGCTATATTTCAAATATTCAAGCCACCGAAGCCATCAACACCCATCTGGAAATTAAGGATCGGCACAACTGGTATATTGAAGAGACACCGTGTTACACCGAATATGTTCGGCAGTATATCGAGGGTAAATATGGTACAGATGTGTTATATGCTGGCGGACTGAAGGTATACACAGCCGTTAATATTGAAATGCAAAAGATCGCGATCGAAGAAATCGGAAAAGGATTATCAGCACTCGATAAACGTCAGGGATATCGCGGACCGATCCGGCATCTGACAACCGAAGAAATCGAAGCGTATTCAAAAAATCAGTTAAAACTTGAAGAATCCGTTCCACAGGAGGGGCAAACGGTTGAGGGGGTCGTCATAACCGTTGACAATGCTCAAGGTTCAGTAACCGTTCGTATGGGAAAGGCAATCGGGATCATTGATGTCGGTGATATGCGCTGGGCGAGAAGACCGGACCCGGAAGTTGCCTCCAATGAAACCCGGTTGAAGCACCCCTCAGGTGCCGTAAAAGTTGGGGATGTTGTTCTGGTCAGGATAAAACTGAAAAAGACAGATCCGGAACCCTGGGAGTTGGCTCTGGAGCAAATTCCGAAAGTCCAGTCCGCGTTACTGTCACTGGAAGCTGAAACAGGTCATGTTAAGGTGATGGTGGGGGGAAGTGATTTTAATCAAAGTCAGTTCAATCGCGCCATTCAGTCCCGGCGTCAGCCGGGCTCCGCTTTTAAGCCGCTTGTATATGCCGCTGCTATCGATAAGGGCTATACGCCTGCTACCGTTCTAATCGATTCACCGATTGTTTATCAGGATATGGAACGTAATTTTACGTGGGAACCGCAAAACTATAATGGCACATTTCAAGGACCGACCCTGCTGCGCAATGCTCTGGAACATTCAATTAATCTGATCGCCATCAAACTTTTAAAAGATATCGGTATTGATTACGCCATTGATTATGCCCGGAAACTGGGTATTACCTCGCCGTTGGATCGGAATCTTTCTATTGCGCTGGGTTCGTCCGGTATTTCTTTGCTGGAAATCGTCAAGGCATATTCCGTGTTTGACAATGCCGGGTACCTGATTGAACCTGTTTTTATTGTAAAAATTATAGACCGGGACGGAAACATCCTTGAAGAGGCGGCGCCGACCCGCAAGAAGATAATAGAGAAAAGCACCGCTTATATCATCACCAGCCTGCTGGAAGGGGTGGTCCAGCAGGGAACCGGGCAGCGGGTCCGGGCATTGAACCGGCCGGTTGCCGGCAAAACAGGCACCACCAACAACCTGTATGATGCCTGGTTTGTCGGGTATACGCCCGGATATATTACCGGAACATGGGTAGGGTTTGATGCGGAAGGGACTCTGGGTAAAGGAGAAACCGGCTCCAGAGCGGCAAGTCCCATCTGGCTGGGGTTTATGAAAAGAATGCTGGCGGATAAGCCGATTCAGTTCTTTCAAGTGCCAAAAGGCGTTGTTTTTGCAAAAATTGATGCCGAAACAGGGCTGTTGCCAATTCTCGGATCGAAAAAGGTGATTTTTGAGTGTTTCAAAGAAGGAACCGTACCGACCGAGCAAACCGAAGATCCGGATGTGGTCATCAGCCAGGAAGAGTTTTACAAACAAACAATCTAAATAGAAAAGTTTCTATTATTCCCGCTTGATGTTATATGTATGTAATCATAGGAGTAGAAATAATTCAAAGACTCTACGATCAGGGCGATCAAATTTAAAAAAGGTCAGGTTGGAATCAGAGCCGTTTGTAACGTAGCCGGGGTCAAATATAATTTTAAAAAGGGGCTAAAAATGAAAAAAAATAAATGGATGGTTGGAATTCTTGTATGTGTATTTTTATCGGCGCTTATGGTGGTTACTTCATCCTCTGCTGCTGATGGCCAAGGTGCAGTTGTTGGTCGGGTATATCACATTGAAGGAGAGCTTCTCCGTTATATTTCTGACGAAAACGACTGGGTAGCAGTTGTTAAGGATGCACCTTTTGGTGAAGAAGATACCCTGTATTCAGGGAACAAGGGAAAGGCGGAGCTCATTATCCCTAACGGGACTTGGGTTAGGATTGGGAATAACACTCAAGTCCAGTTTATTGATCTCAATGGGGACATATCTGAAATTGATGTTGGTACAGGTGTTGCCAGGTTCTATAATAAAGGTTCCGATACGGTAATCAAAGTGACTAGCCCTTTTGGTTACGTCCAGGCTGATCCCGGGACAGTTTTTGACTTTTATGTGGGTGAAAACTCTGCCGAAGTAATCGCTGTGAAGGGAGATACTATTTTTGTACACTCGGCAACTGATACCCAATACGATGTCTTAGCTGACGGGACGTCAATTCTTGCGGATCAGAATCAAGTTTCTTCAGGTGAAGAAAGTGACGATCCGGATTGGGAACGATGGAACGTTCGACGTGAAAGCTTATGGGCCATGAAGTCAAGAACTGGAGGCCGCTCGGCAGAATATCTTCCACCTAATCTCAGAGATCAGGCCTATGACCTTGAAGAGAACGGAACTTGGGAGGATGTTCCATATGATGGCGAAACTCGAAGATTCTGGCGTCCCACTAGAGTCGCTGTTGGATGGTCACCTTTTACCGTTGGGCGGTGGACTGATTATTATGGAGATCAATGTTGGGTGCCGGCGGAACCATTCGGTTATGTCACTCACCATTATGGTAACTGGATATATGTAAGAAATTTCTGGTACTGGGCTCCGCCTGTAGTAAGCGTGCGCGTTGGTCTTCCATTGCTTAACATCGGCTATTTCTGGAATCCGGGAAGAGTTTCATGGATTCACCATGATAATTATGTAGGATGGGTACCGCTTGCACCACGAGAAAGATATTACAGCCATCGCAACTGGAGAGACCCTCATAATGATGTCGTAACAAATGTCAACATCAACCAAATCAATATTATTATTGGGAATCAAGCTTATGCAAACCATGCTGTTATAGTCCGTAAGGACAATTTTTCACGTGTAAATAATTACAGAGATCACCGGGAAACAAACATAAATAAAGCTACTATTATTAATCAATACCGTTCGGCACCTGTAGTAAACAACACAGTTATCAACAATTATACAACCAACAGGCAACGATATGACTACACTGATGTCACGGTTAAAAAGAAACCACATAATACTGTTGTCAATAGAATCCAAAAGAATGAAAAAATTATTAAGGAAGGAAATAAGGAAAGCGCTGATCTGGTGCATGAACGAGTAAAGAAAATTCCCGACGGAACGGTCAGTAAAGAAGTTCGGGTTGAACCGCCCAAAAGCAAAAACTATATCGTTCCAGTAACAGACGTGAAAAAACCAATATCAGAATTACAGCTCCAACAAAAAGAAATCAAACCTCTTGAAAATGTTAGGGATCATAACCCTCCAGAAATATTAAATAAGTCGAAGGATCAATCTGTTAAACCTGGAGAGTCAACTGTACCATCAAATCCGCCAGAGACAACAGCACCGGTTAAAAGAGAACAGCCGGTTAAAATTGAAAGGCCTGAACGGGTCAAACCAGCTATAACT
>JFJP01032813.1_pt1 | contig 26863 bp, 25 predicted proteins | sample 431651 | NCBI WGS metagenome assembly JFJP01 (sample SAMN02602958, study PRJNA72255) | Microbial mat metagenome, whole genome shotgun sequencing project. | biome: fresh water; feature: sink hole; material: water; isolation source: purple microbial (photo- and chemosynthetic) mats found in...
AACTTCCGAAGAAAAGCACGAGTTTTTTCGAGGTGAAATCTTTGCAATGGCAGGTGGAACTTTTAATCATTCTGCTATTGCATTAAATGTTGCAACTAATTTAAAAATAAAATTACGCAATAAGCCTTGTCGACCCACAAATAGTGATATGAAAATAGAAACGCCAAAAGGATTAATTACTTATCCAGATGCGGCGGTGTTTTGTGGAAAACCAGAATTAACATCGAATCAATGTGCGTTATTAAATCCAGTGGTGATTATTGAGGTTTTATCGCCCTCAACTCGACGTTATGATCAAAGCGATAAGTTTATGTTATATCGTTCAATTGAAACGTTTAAAGATTATATTTTAATTGATTCAGAGAAAGTCCATGTTCAACATTTTCGTAAAACAGAGCAAAATGAGTGGATTTTACATGAATATTTTGAGTTGAAAGATGAGGTTTATTTAGCCTCAATTCAAGAAAACTTGAGTTTGTCAGAGATATATGAAAATATTGTTTTTTAGTTCTTTTAATGCTTGAGGAGCAGAGTTGAAATGACATTTCACGGACGTTATACAGGTTTGATTGATAAATATCGTGATCGTTTGCCCGTACATGATGATACGAGAATTATTTCATTAGGGGAAGGAAATACGCCTTTAATTAGATTACATAATATTCCAAATCTTTTAAAGAAAGAGGTTGATATTTATGTAAAATATGAGGGTTTGAATCCAACGGGTTCTTTTAAAGATCGTGGCATGACAATGGCGGTAACAAAAGCCGTTGAAGAAGGAAGCAAAGCAATCATTTGTGCGTCGACTGGAAATACCAGTGCAGCAGCGGCGGCATACGCATCGAGAGCGGGCATTACCGCCTTTGTTCTTATCCCTGACGGTAAAATTGCGCAAGGAAAATTAGCCCAAGCCATGATGCACGGTTCTATTGTGATTCAAATTAAAGGAAACTTTGATGAAGGTATGGCATTAGTTAAATTAGTGGGAGAGCAAGCTCCCGTTACAATTGTGAATTCAATTAATCCGTTTCGTTTGCAAGGTCAGAAAACCGCTGCATTTGAAATCATTGAAGAGTTAGGAGCTGCGCCAGATTTTCATTGTTTGCCAGTAGGAAATGCGGGTAACATTACGGCGCATTGGATAGGATATACTGAGTTTCATTCGCAAGGAATTTGTAATAATTTACCTAAGATGTGCGGGTATCAAGCAGCGGGTTCTGCGCCATTTATAAAAGGGGCAATGGTCGATAATCCAGAAACCATTGCAACGGCGATTAGAATTGGTCATCCGCAATCGTGGGAGAAAGCGTGGCAAGTTCAAAAGGATTCGCAGGGTTGGTTTGATGCGTGTTCAGATGAGGAAATCCTCGCCGCTCAGAAACTCTTAGCAGAGAAAGAAGGGGTGTTTTGTGAACCGGCTTCTGCGGCTTCATTAGCGGGCGCAATGCGTGATATTAAAAACGGTAAAATTCCTCAAGGAAGTAAAATCGTTTGTACATTAACAGGTCATGGTTTGAAAGACCCCGACACCGCCATTAAACAAAGCACGTCCCCATTGATTACAATTCCCGCTGAATTAGATGCCGTTAAAAAAGCAATTTTGGATAATATGTCAGCCTAAGCAACTTTATTTCTAGTGGTGATTACAACTGCTAGAAATTTAAAATAAATTTGACATCTTTCATGCGGTGTTGCACAATACTTTTGACTTAGATTTATTCTAAGTTTTACGTTTAAAAACATGGAGAACCATATTATGTTATTAAAAACAACGACTTTAGCCGCAGCGATGTTAATTGCAAATAGCGTGATTGCTGCCGATGAACCTATCAAACCTATTGAATTACCTAAGGATATTAATGCCGCTCAAGCCGAATTAGGTAAAAAACTTTATTTTGATCCGCGTTTGTCAAAATCGGGTTTTATTTCGTGCAATTCTTGCCACAATTTAAGCATGGGCGGCACGGATAATTTGAAAACTTCCATCGGACATAATTGGCAACAAGGTCCAATTAGTGCGCCAACTGTGCTCAATTCCAGCATGAATGTCGCGCAATTTTGGGACGGACGGGCGGCGGATTTGAAAGCCCAAGCGGGCGGTCCAATTGCAAATCCGGGTGAAATGGCATTCACACACGAATTAGCGGTGAAAGTCCTCGAATCTATTCCGCAATATGTTGATGAATTTAAAAAGGTTTTTGGTAACGATAAAATTACCATCGACGGCGTAACCCAAGCGATTGCTGAATTTGAAAAGACTTTAGTAACGCCTAATTCTCGTTTCGACAAATGGTTGAAAGGTGAGAAAACTGCTTTAAATACAGAAGAACTTGCTGGGTATGAATTGTTCAAAAATAGTGGTTGTGTTGCTTGTCATAATGGCGAAGCAGTCGGAGGAACTTCTTTCCAAAAAATGGGTGCAGTTGAACCCTACAAAACAAAGAATCCCGCCGAAGGTTTGAAAGGCGTAACGGGTAAAGAAGAAGACCGTTTTAAATTCAAAGTGCCTACCTTGCGCAACGTTGAATTAACCTATCCGTATTTCCACGATGGTGAAGCCGCAACTTTGAGTGAAGCCGTTGAAATCATGGGTCAAATCCAATTAGGTAAGAAGTTTAAACCTGAAGAAACCGCTCAAATCGTCGCGTTCCTCAAAACATTAACGGGTGATCAACCCAGTTTTGCTTTACCGATTTTACCGCCTTCTACTGATAAAACACCTCGCCCCGAACCTTTTACTAAATAAAGGCATTTCCTCTCTGTTTTTATTTCAATTCAGAGAGGAATTTAAAATCTTAATAAGGTTTCTGACCTTTATAATTACCGGGTGGATTGTAATTACAAACCCACACTTGGCTGAAATCCCCACAAACCGCCATGCCACAACCAATTTCGGTTGACGTTTTCCAAACCACTTGCGTGTAATGTCCGCATACTTTACCCGTTGCGCAAGTATTTGAATCATAAGTATAATCTTTCACTTCATTACCCCAACTATCTGTCACTTTTGTAGAGGAAATAGTTTGAGCAGCAACCCGTCCATCTGAATATTTCAAAGGGCTTGCCCAATAAAGATTTTCTCCATACCCTGTTCCCGTGCTATGCAACATCAGCTAATTTGCTCGACCAAATTACGGGCGGCGTGTTCACTTTTGCTCTCCACGCATTATGAGCTGAAATCATTTCTTGTTGTTGAGCATCATTCAGTGCTGTTGCAGCCATTACATTATGGCTAATGAAAGCTGCTAAAGTTAGCGAAATATAATGCATTGTTACCTTCCTTTTTTGGGTTGTGAGAAATAAAAATTTTTACGACTATTTATTGATAGATTGAGATGTAATTTAAACAAGTGAGGCTCTAATGAATTTAGCCACTTATATGCCATTTGCAAACTTTCTGCCTGAGCATAAACACCGTGACCGCGCACAATCACGATAGGATTCTCGGCAAGAATTTCTGCTGCTAATTCATGGGCTTGGGTGAATTGATCACGATACGGAACGCTTAAAACGGTGATTTTTTCACCAAAATAATATTGTCCTTCAAAATCAATCGGATAGAAATCTTTTCCGTCCATAGTAATTGCCACAGAATAAGCCCCGTGCGCGTGCAAAACAGCGTTTGCTCGAGGATTTTTCTTATACACGTTCAAATGCAATAAAGAATCTGATGATGCACCTTTTGTTGGTGGTTTTCCTAAATGACATTTAATCAATTGTTGCTCTATTAAGCTATCCGCACACGCATTAGTGGGTGTAATCCAAATATCCTCACCAATCCTCACCGACGCATTACCACTATGAGAATCATTTAAACCGTGATTTCTTAACCAGCGATAATGCTGAACTAATCGAGCTTTCAAATGTTCTGAAACCGTTGAAACGTACATTTTTTCTCTCCTAAATAAATTTGCGTTGCTTGTAACTTAGTAGATTAAAGCTATCTATAATAACTAACACGATAAAAATGAGCAAAAGTGGATAAAGCGGCGAAAGATACCTTGGATCAAGCACAGTAGAAAACGAAGTAATATGGATATAGGAAAGAATAAGCAACCTGAGAACAATTGTACCCAAAATGGCAGCATTTAGTACCAAAATAAAATCAAATTGGCGCGATATGAAGGCTTTAATCACTGAAATAAGAAACAATCCCAATCCTAAATAAGACAACCATGGAACAACCATGTAATAAACGCTTGCAATACTTTGTAGCAAACTGATTTTCTTTGCATCTAATTGGTGTTGCATTGGTAGAACCGTTTGTTTTTGTGGAGGTGGTGGAGGTTCTGATTTCGTTATCGTATCAATATTAAAATGAAAAGGGAGATTAGATAACATCTTTCTATCCTCTGGTTTCTCTAAATTAATCGTTGCAAGAACAGTGCTTTCTGTGTAAAAAACAAACTCACAATTTTTAATACACGGAGAAGTAATACTAAAACGACTATTCTTAGCATTTTCATATTGTTGTGAGAGTTTAAGAAAATGTTCATAAACATCAGGGGCGGGTTGTTTTTCTTTAATAAATAAAGGAGAAATTTTTTCTGATTTTTGAGGATTAGTTGATTGAATACGCAAATGAATTTCTTCTGTCGGTGCGAATGCCCAGCCATTGAGAGTAATAGAAGGAGGCGTAGAAGGAATAGGTGGGATAGGAGCAATATCATCGCGGCTTAGATCACGAAATAAAATTAATGATTCTTCAGAGCCCTGACTATTTACTGAAGCGCTTACCCAATATACAGAATCACCTTTAAAACTAATTAGTTTATTTGCTCCTTGAATAAAAGCATTTGCAATTAGAGGAACATATTCAATTCGAAAAGGAGGAGTCATGGTTGCTCGTTTATTAGTACATTTTAGTAATCCTTTATCACAAGCATCATCAATTTCGTGAGCTACTTTAAAGAAATAAGCCTCTGCAGTTGCACCAGATTTGTAATGACCTGCCATTGCCACAGCATCACGCAATGCCCACAAAAAGAAACCACCAGTAATTTCTCCACAATTACTTGGATAAAGCTTGCAACTAACAGCTTCCCAATGTTTAAGTTTATCTCCTTCTAAAAATTGTTCTAATTCCTTAAAGGAAGGGCTCACAGAATAAGCAATTTTCCTTGCTTCTTTTGTTACTGGAACATAACGACTAAAAGCACTTTCTACTCGCGCTAAAGAACCATACGCTGACAAAAAACTTTCTGATTGTAATTCGGCAATAGTATAAACCCCGTAGTAAATTTTATTTAGGTAGGAAATAGTGTGAATACTCCCAAATAAAATCGCCAATGGTAACAATAAACACAAAGCAACTCTTTTAAAAAATTCGTTAGAAAAATTAAAATGTTTATAAAGAAAAAATATAGCGTAACTTTCTATGACAAAAAATAACGGTAAAATTAAAATACCTTCTTCGCGTGTTATCCAAACAAGGGATAACATTATTCCTAAGAACACAGACCACAAACTCAGTGTATATTTTGAAGATTCTCGATGAATATAGATATTAATCAATCCCGTAATAACTAAAATATTGATAGCGGGATAAATACCTTCTCTCATTACTCTAGTAACCATTTCTGGATTAAAAATATAAATCGCATAAAACAAAATTAAAACAGAAGAAAAGCGAATGATTTTTTTTAATGATATAACAAACAATGCACCCGATATTATATATAAAAGTGTTTGTGCAAATAGCAAAGACAATCCAGCCCAAAAACTCATTGCAATAAAAATCGAATACATAGGTACTTTTGCAAGTGTTAAGTGGTTGTAATTACCGAGCCATTTATCTTGGTAGCCATTTAGAAAACTTAAAAAGCCATTGGTTAAATTGAGAAATAAACGATCATCATGTTCTCCCCACCCAAAACCCACTAAAAAAACACCAGCTACTAACCACAATTTTACTACAGCCAGCAATAATAAAATAAGCCCTAGTTTATTCGTAAAAAACGATTCAATTTTATTCATTTTTTTCTCCATAAACAACTAAATTTGAAGGAAGTCCTAATAAACGATAGAGGTAAATTTGAATATTTGGTAGTGGTGCAGGATGGTGGATGTTTTCTTAAAATTTTTCTTTAATTTTCATTAAATTACATAAAAATCAATATCTCCTTTAGACCACTACCCAGTTATCCCTAACTTGGATTACTATTACCAAATCGCGTTACTAATTTATTCAAGACTGTTGTAGTGTCTACCAAGACCAGCATTATAAACATGAGAACTAGTGGATAAAGAGGAGCAAAAAATCTCGATTCTCCTGTAGGAAATGAAACGATCTGTATATAAGATAAAATCAACAGTCTAAATATAATTGCAATAAAAATAGCAGTGTTCAACACAAATAAAAAATTTATTTGACGGTACATAACATTTATAACAGATATGATTAAGTACAAACAAAACGCTAAATAAGCTAATAGAGGTACTATAGAATGGTAAATATAGGCAATATTACTTAATAGGTTAAATTTATGAATATTAAGCCAACTTTGCATAGGTAGTGGCGGTTGTTGATTTAAAGAACTTTTTTGCAATGGCGGCGGTGTCACAGAATCAATGTGAAAATAAAATGGTATATCAGTTGACAATATTTTTTTATTATTAAGGTTTTCTAGATCAACTGAAGCTAATGTAACTCCCTTTTCTGTATAGAAAACAAGTGAACAATTTTTAAGGCAAGGCGTGTTTGCGATAAAGCGACTACTTCTGGCATTTTCATATTGTTGTTTATAGCTAGGATTATTTTTGATAAAAGCGTCATAAACGTCTTGTCCGCCTGTTTTATGAATAATAACGGGATATTCTTTGGCATCAGTAGATGATTGAACACGCAAACTAATTTTTTCCTCATAACTAAACGCCCAGCCGCTAGCACTTAACATAGGGACGATAGGTTCTAATGGGGCAACATTATCACGTGTAATATCTTGAAAAATAGTAATAGTTTCATCTGAGCCTGAACTCTTTGATGATAAATTAACTCCTCGAAAATTATTGCTATTTATAAGCCAACTTAAATGAGAAATAAAGGTTTCTGCCAACGGCAAAATGTAGTCCGCATAAAAAGGCGGAGCCATTGTAGAGCGTGGGCTAAGACAGTCCAGTAATTCTTTATCACAAGCAGCGTTAATTTCTTGCGCCATCTTCGAGTAAAAGGCATCAGCCATTTCCCCTGATTTATAGTAACCTGCCATTGCAACAGCATCCCTAAAAGCCCCGCAACCATGTGATTTCCATGCTTGAAGCGGACCTTCCAAAAAAGATTCTAGTTCTTTAAATGTGGGACTAACCGCATAAATTGCCTTACGTACCTCTTTTGGTACAGGAAGATAGCGACTAGTAGAAGGAGGATGTTTCACTCTTGATAAAGTTCCATAAGCAGACAAGAAGTTAGGAGATTTGAATTCAACAACAGTATAAATACCATAATACGTTTTATTAACAAAGGAAACTAAGTGAACGCTTCCCAAAAGAATACTCAATGGCAATAGCAAACTAAAAAACACTTTTTTCCAAAATTCAATAGAAACACTAAATCGCTTGTATAGGAGGAATAGAACGTAAGACTCCACTAATAAGAAAGAAGGGATTATCCAAATACCTTCCTCACGAGTCATCCAAAAAACAGATAAGGCAATGCCTAAGAAGATGCCCCATAAGGCAAGTTTTTGATTCAGAGATTCCCTATGTGTATAACAACCTATTAGCCCGACGATAACAAATACTGAAAAAGCAGGATAAACAGATTCTCTCATAGCTATGATAGTGATACTAAGTGTTTCCAAACTAAAAATGTAAATAATATAAAGCATGATTAAAATGGAGGTTTTTTTGACTATATTTTTAAGTGAAAATACCAACATAAAACCAGAGGCAATGTATAACAAATTATGCGTAAATAATAACGGTAGTCCAATAAGGAAATTAGCAACTAAAAATAAAGGGTATATGGGTCCCTTAGCAAGGGTTAACTGGCTATACGTACCCAACCAACTAACTTGTTCGCCCTTAAGAAAGCCTAAAAACGAATTTGCTAAATTAATAAATAAAAGACTGTCATGTGGGGCGTATTGCGCAACAAAGGAAACTCCCATAACTAACCACAATTTAACGATAGCTAATACAACTAAAATGAACTTAAATTGGTTAGTAAAAAAGAGTTCAATTTTATTCATTTTTTTCTCCATAAATGACTAAATTTGAAGGAAGTCCTAATAAACGATAGCGGTAGATTTGAATATTTTTGTATTCATAGGCAGAGAGGAAAATATTAAGCAATGTTTTTTCTGAAAGTAAATTCAAGTTCTCTGTTTTAGAAAGAAATTCATAGCCTAAAAACCGTAATATTTTTTGGTGGATAGGTTGTGGTAGCCAATGAATCATTGGTAACATGGTATGAAAGTCTAGTGGAAATTTCTTATTCGGTGTAGTAAAAAAGAATTTTTTTGCAACCCTTAAAGATTCTTTTACAAAGGCTGCCTGTTGCTCATTTGTTCCAACGTGTTCAATCACCGCTGAACAAAAAACAATATCAAATTCATTGTTCTTAAAAGGCAAATCTCTCCCATTAATTTGGACAAATCTTAAACCTGAAAACACTTGTTCCAATTGACTTGCATCTTCAATGCTAACCGCTGTTAGATTATTTTTCCACGGATAAAGTTGTTCAAAAAAATTAGACTCTTTTAAGGTTTGATCTGGTGTAACCCCCAAATCTAAAACGCTAGTTGTTTTATTAGGGCTAAATACCTTTATGAACAAATCATACATTGTTTTACGCGCTTTAAAAGCAAAATGACTGCGTAAATCAATTAATACTGTGCTCAACTTACTCACAGAAAAATACGCTAATGGTTGAGAATTTTTCATAAAATATTCCATCAAAGATTAAACTGTTTTCAAATCAATGATGCTTTTAAAAAAGCTCGCAAACATGATTTGAAATCCAACCGCAAGAAATGTAACCGAAGGGACTAATAAACGCATCATACTTTCTGTCGATAAAGCTCCAAAATTATGACTTCCCCAAATTAAAACACTATAAACAATTCCACTCAACCCAATCATTATAAAAAGCAAACCACTAATTAAGAACATTTCTAAAGACACGCCATCTAAAAATGAAACAAAATTTTGTCGTTGAGGTAGTAATTTGTGCTTAATAGCATATTGTTTAGCAAGGATAGCAAACGCGACAATTTGTGAACCCAAAATAATTGCTATGTTGGCTAATAGCAATGTGTGAATATCAAAGGTAACACCTCTAATAACCAAAGGCGCAGGCAACAATAATACTGTTGTTATAACTCCTAATAAAATCATAAAGATACCAGGATATAAAAATAACCATCGTGGGCTATACATTAAAAGAAATCTTAAATGCCGCCAACCATCGCGCCAGCTTCTTAAATGGGGAGGACGACTGCGCCCATCTTTATGCAAAATAGTTGGAACTTCGGTGATTTTTAATTTGTGCAAAGTCGCTTTAACAACCATTTCACTGGCGAATTCCATTCCACTGGTATGTAAATCTAATTTTAAAATCGCTTCTTTTGAGAAACCGCGTAACCCACAATGAAAGTCACCAATAGGAGTTTTGAAAAACAATCTTCCTATACCACTTAATACAGGGTTTCCTAAATATCTGTGTAATGGTGGCATCGCATTTGGCATAATGCCCCCTTTGAAACGATTACCCATTACTAATTCGTAGCCTTCTCTTAATTTCTCGACAAATGCCGACAGTGAAGAAAAATCATAACTATCATCAGCATCGCCCATAATAATGTATTTGCCTTGTGCCGCTTGAATGCCACCTATCAATGCTGAACCATAGCCTTTGGTTGGAATTGAAACAACTCTTGCACCATTTTCCTCTGCAATTTGTTGAGAACCATCAGTGCTACCATTATCAGCAATTAACACTTCTCCTGAAATGCCCGCCGTTTGAAAAAATTGTTTTGCTTTTTTAATACAAATTTCTAAGGTTTCTGCTTCATTTAAGCACGGCATCACAATAGAAAGTTCACAAGAGGTCGAGTTGTTCACGGTTGTTCCTTATGTTTAGATTTATTTCAAGAATACCATCAAAAAGGGTATTTTAATGGTATTTAGACAGGTTGCAAGATATTAATTTAAAACGGGTGTCTAACTGATTATTGTATATAAAAATCAATGAGTTACTAATAATTGTGAGGGGTGTAAGGGTTGCCCCATTCGGTGACGTAACGGATTTCAAAATCAAGCGTAACGGCGGCGAAAAGGGACAATTCATCGTCGTCGAAATACACGATTTCAGCGGCAACATCTTGTAAATCATCGACTAAGGGTTCGGTGGCGATATCGGAAAGCATGAGGGCTTTGGTGATGTCGCCGAGCAGCCCGTTGGCGGTGGAAGCGGGATCGCGTCCGACGGCGGTTTCGACCATCGCTTCGATGCGAATTAACAATCGATGAATCGTTCCACCAAATTGATTTCGTTCACGTTTTTCGGGTAATTCCCATATCGATCCGACGGGCGGCGGATATTTTCGACGAATCACCGATATGCCACGATAAATGCGTCCTTCGCCTAAGGTATTTTCGTAGCCATTGATTATATTGATGTTTTCTAATTGCGCGACGATGTTTTCAATGATGCGTTCTCTAACGGTTTTCATAGCGACACAATTTGATATAAAAAATCACCATGATAATAGATTTAGAGGCAGGTTTTAAGTAAAAATTTTTAAGATTAAGGTTTTTCTCATTTCTATTTTATAAGAAACTTAGCGTTCTCCAAATATAGCGCTTCCAACTCGAATATAGGTTGCTCCTTCTTCAATTGCAATATGGAAATCATTACTCATTCCCATCGATAAATCTGTCGCTTTCAAATGAGGAATACTTGAATTAAGCCACATCATAAGATTTTTTAAGCGCTTGAAAATATTATGAATAATTGCTTCAGATACATCGAAAGGAGCCATCGTCATCAAACCTTTAATTTTAATATTTTTCAACAACATCATGTGCTGAATTGCATTGAGAAAAATTTGACGTTGTTCCTCAGAAGTTTCCCAAGATTTCAAATCAAAACCTGCTTTACTTTCCTCTCCCGATAAATTTACTTCAATAAACACTGGTAAAATATGATCTAGTTGCGAAGAAAGCCGTTCCGCTATTTTAACTCGATCAACCGCATGAAAATAATGCGCATAAGTTGCAATCGGTTTGCTTTGACGACTTTGCAAATGCCCAATGAAATGCCATTGAATATCTGTCAAATGCGCTAAAGTTTGTGCTTTTTTCTCTAATTCCTCGGCGCGGTTTTCTCCAAAATGTCGTAATCCTGCTTCATAAGCCTTTATAATTGCTTCAATGGGTTTAGTTTTACTCACTGCTACCAAGGTAATGTCTGTTATATCTCGTTGATGTTGTTGAGATATTTGAGTTATTTTATTTAAAATATTTTGTATCGGTTGGGTTAAATCTGTCATGGATTTTCCTCTGTATTTTTTCTCAAAAGTTGATGGTCTGGTTGATCAGAATTAGAAAGGCGTTGTTGACGTTCATTAAGTTGCTGCCAATGCTGAATAACTTTACCCCATGAAGTTTTTTCTTCTTCATCTAAATCATTAATTATTTTATTAGAAAGTATTTGAAGTTCATCGGTTTTTAAGGAAGAAATGGTTTGATCTGGCGGATTATTAGGCAGTTTTTGCTCAAGTTGTGTTAAAACCTCTTGACGTTTATCTTCAAATGCTTTTAATCGTTGGCTAAATTCTGACCACGTTAGCGTTGATTTTAGTTGAACAGGCTCTTTCTCTTTCTTTGGATCATATTCAGGTTGTTTCTCTGATTTATTTTGATTGGAAATAAGATTAGTTAGGGGTTTTTCTTCACTTTTTTGAGGCGTATTTTTTGGTGGATTAGAGGGCGTAAGTTTCTCTTGAATTTTATAGAAAAAAATGGTCATTATTAAAATCGCAAACACTAATGTTCCAATAAATTGTTTTAACTTTGATGAATCAGTCATACAATAGGTTACTTATGTAGTTTTTCTAATACAGCCTTTTTCTCTTGTTCAGAGAGTTGTTTAACATCGGGTGCGATTTGAACGCCAGTGTTTTCTATACTTTCAAATTCAAAGTACAAGAAAAGCCCCGCCGCTAACGTTAAAATAATCGCGAAGATAACAATAAATAGAAAATTACTTGCACCACGTTGGTTATGAAATGTCGGTGTTGACATTATGGTGTTCCTATGTTTGGTTCTTTAATCGATTGTTGCCGTTGTTCTTTTCTTAAAAGGATGCCGCCGCCGTTTTTTTCTTTTATTTGCAGTAGGCTGTGCAATAGGGGGTGGATTAAGCAGATCGGGGCGGTGCTCGGGTGAGGCTAGAAATAACATTTCCCAGAAATCCGCGATTTCTTTTAAATCTGGATTAACTTTTGCGCGTAAAACCAAAAAATCAAATGCAGCACGAAAACGCGGTTGATTAACTAAAACTAAGGCTTTTTTGCTTCGCCATGCTTGTTCTAAACGCGGTTGCGTCATCCAAATTTCTTTCATTCCTAAAATGAGTCGACGAGGAATTGCCACACGCTTATGTTGTTGATTTGTAACGCTATAAGCAGCCTCATTGAGCGCTAAAAAGATATTAAGACTTTGCTCAGTTGCTAATTGTTTAGCGGTTTCTTCGACGGCTGTCCATAATAATGCGGCAAATAAAAAAGTAGGAGAAACGGTCAAATGTTGTTGTTTGCGTTCGTCAGTGTTTTGTAAAACCACTTGAATTAGGTCTTTTGATCGAGAAAAATATTTCTCAAAATGAGGCAAAAGATAAGATAATAATTTGTATTGTTCTAATAATTCAAAACTTTTCCAACCGTGCCCACTTAAAAATAATTTCAACACTTCTTCATATAAACGTGCGCTTGGAATATCTTTTAAAAGTCTTCCCATATCATAAATGGGTGCGGCGGTTTCTGGGTGAATGGTGAAATCTAATTTTGCTGCAAACCGAATGGCACGCAACATTCTCACGGGGTCTTCTTGATAACGTTGTAAGGGATCACCAATTAAACGAATTAAACGCGCATTCAAATCCTCAACGCCACCCGTGTAATCCACAACTGAGAAATCATAAATATTGTAATAAAGGGCATTGATCGTGAAATCACGTCGCCACGCATCTTCCTCAAATGTTCCATAGATATTATCGCGAACAATTCTTCCATTTTTGAAAATCCGATTTTGATCATCATGGTTCTCAACATCTTCGTCGGGTTTGAAATGAGAATTATGGCGGGCACGAAAGGTTGCCACTTCAATGATTTCCTCATCAAAATGAACATGTGCTAAACGAAAGCGTTTTCCAATCAATCGGCAATTACGAAATAAACCACTAATTTCTTCTGGCGTTGCATCGGTTGCAATGTCGAAATCTTTAGGGATTCTACCGAGCAACATATCGCGTACGCCGCCGCCGACTAAAAAGGATTGAAATCGTGCTTCTTTCAAACGATACAACACCCGCACGGCATTTCTATTGATATATTTTCGAGAAATGTTGTGTTCACCGCGAGAAATGATGCGAGGTTGATGAGAAACGAGTTGATCTGGTGGCAAACTGCTCACTGGTTGAGGGAGGTTAGGTGCTTGACCTAAAAGGCGTTTAAAACCATTCATGACAAAACGATATGCTGACATTTATTCAATAACCTGAAAAAAATTTTCGTTGTTTTTTATAAGTCCAAAATCCATGCGGGCGCGTTCTTCAATGGCATCCAAGCCGTACTTTAAGTCATTGATTTCAGAAGATAATGTTGCATTGCGATGTTGCAATTGTTGTAATTCAGTTTGACGGTCGGCAACTTTGTGCTGCAATTCGCGCCACTCAATAATCCCGCCCACGCCCCACCACAGTTGATATTGTAATCCTAATAGCAAAAGTAGCAAGCTATTTGTAATCAACATTGCTAAGAGTTTATTTCGTTTCATTGTAATCAAAAGCTCAAAAGTTACGCAGTCCCAACGCTAATGCGCTATAATACGCACAAATTCATTTACCTTGAAATATTTTTTTGCCTTATGTCAAATACAACTTACGACGCAAGTAATATTACCGTTCTCAAAGGCTTAGATGCCGTCCGCAAACGCCCCGGAATGTACATTGGCGATACCGACGATGGAAGCGGGCTTCACCATTTGGTATTTGAAGTCGTCGACAACGCCATCGACGAAGCCTTAGCGGGACATTGTTCTGAAATCCGCGTGTGCATTCATGCCGATCAATCCATCAGCGTCAGCGATAATGGTCGCGGAATTCCCGTTGATTTACACCACGAAGAAGGACGTTCTGCCGCCGAAGTTATTATGACCGTCTTACACGCGGGTGGCAAATTTGATAACAATTCCTACAAAGTTTCTGGCGGTTTGCACGGCGTGGGCGTGTCGGTGGTGAATGCGTTATCCGAATGGTTGCATTTGACGATTTGTAGAGAAAATAAAGAACATTATCAAGAATATAGAGAAGGTGAACCGCAGTTTCCTTTAAAAATAATGGGAGAAACTCAGAAAAAGGGTACAACCATTCATTTCAAACCCAGCGCATTAACCTTTACAAATATCGAATTTCATTATGATATTCTCGCCAAAAGATTACGCGAACTTTCGTTTCTGAATTCGGGCGTTAAAATCGTTTTAGAACAAGAAAATTCTGAGAAACACGACACCTTTGAATATCAAGGCGGAATTAGATCATTTGTTGAGCTTTTAAACAAAAAGAAAACCCCTTTACACGAAACCGTTTTCTATTGTCATGCCGAACGCGATAAAATCCAAATCGAAGCCGCGTTGCAATGGAATGATTCTTATCAAGAAAATTTGTTTTGTTTTACCAATAATATTCCTCAACGCGACGGCGGAACGCATTTGGCGGGATTAAAAGCGGCTTTAACCAGAACCTTAAATAATTACTTACAAGACAGTGGGTTACTAAAAAAAGCGAAAGTCGAACCCGTTGGCGATGATATTCGTGAAGGTTTAACGGTTGTTTTATCGGTGAAATTACCTGATCCCAAGTTTTCTTCTCAAACCAAAGATAAGTTAGTTTCTAGCGAAGTCAAAGGAATCACAGAAAGCATTATTTCAGAGAAACTTGCGTCATTTTTGCTCGAAAAACCAAACGAAGCCAAAAATATCGCCGATAAAATTGTCGATGCGTGTCGTGCTCGAGAAGCCGCGAGAAAAGCGCGTGAAATGACCCGTCGCAAAACTGCGTTGGATATTGCTGATTTACCTGGAAAATTAGCCGACTGCCAAGAAAAAGACCCCGCAAAATCCGAACTTTTCATCGTCGAGGGCGATTCGGCGGGCGGTTCAGCAAAACAAGGACGCGACCGAAAATATCAAGCCATTCTTCCCCTTAAAGGAAAAATCTTAAACGTTGAAAGAGCGCGTTTTGATCGAATGCTTTCGTCAGTTGAAATCGGAACGCTAATTACCGCGTTAGGTTGTGGCATTGGAAAAGAAGAATTTGATATTAAGAAACTTCGTTATCATCGCATCATTTTAATGACCGACGCGGACGTGGATGGAAGTCACATTAGAACTTTACTTTTAACATTTTTTTATCGCCATTTGCCAGAACTCATTGAAAATGGTTATTTATTTATTGCGCAACCGCCTTTGTATAAAGTTAAAAAAGGCAAACAAGAACGTTATTTGAAAGATGACAGCGAATTTAATAATTATTTATTAGAAATGGCATTAGATAATACGGCTTTGCACGTTAATGCAACTGCGCCCGCGATTTCGAGCACGGCATTAGAACAACTTAGTCGTGATTGGTTGCAAATCATGATGATGATGCGCCGTTTAAGTCGCCAAATTCCGATGCCGGTTTTATTTGCCTTATTAGAAATGCCCACGCTGTCATCAGATGCTTTAAATGATGAGGATAAAATAAACCAATTTTGTGAACAACTCATTCCCAATATTGAGAAAAACTTTAATGGTGCAAATCATTTTATTGTCGTTGATAAACTATTTCAAGAACTCGATAATAACTATTCAATTGAAATAAAATTGCTTGCAAATGGGATTGAGCATCGTTGTAGTTTGCGAAAACCTTTTTTCAGCTCAGGTGAATATCGCAAATTAGTTGAATTTGGTAATAAAACCCGCGACTTTTTAGAAGACGGTGCGTATGTTGAACGTGATAATAAACAACGTCCCGTCAAACGTTTTCGTGAAATGATGGATTGGTTATTTGAAGAAGTCAAAACCGGTTTGAATATGCAACGTTATAAAGGTTTGGGAGAAATGAATCCCGACCAATTATGGGAAACCACTTTAAACATAGAAACTCGGCGTTTATTACAAGTCAGAGTTGAAGATGCAATTGCTGCCGATGAAATCTTTAGCATTTTAATGGGCGATCAAGTTGAACCTCGCCGCGATTTCATCGAAACCCACGCCCTTTCTGTATTAAATTTAGATACTTAGAGGTTTATAGAATAATGTGGAAAATCATTTGACTTTGTTGAAAAATATAGAGCAAAAGTAGATTGTATTTCAATTCCCAATCGAGATGAACGGAATACAAGATGATTGCGTTTAGGGTAGTGCATAAATTAAGATGAGCTGAGATTAAGAGAAAGAGAAGAATGATAACATTGAAAAATGAACGAGAGAAACGATATGATGGGAAAGTTTCTTAGGCGTTAAAAAGCGTTTTTCTTCCCAATCTTGAAACCCGTTGTCTTAACGTTTTATTAAATCGCTTTATATGATTTGTTTCTCTCTTACTTTTCTCAGCTATTTTATGTTTCGGCAATACCCCTCCCTGATAAGTTTCCCATTGGATCACTAGGGGTGGAGCAACACCCCAAAACGAGAAAACCCATTGAAGAAAAAGGGTGGGGAATCCTCAAACGCCATCTTCGGCGATTTCGTTGCTTTTTTCCTTCTCTTGGTGACATCCTTTTCTCTATTTTTAATTCCTTTAAACCTTTTCGTCCTTTAATAGGAAATTAACTATAGATTTAAAATATTTATAGTTCACCACATTATTTCAAAACGAATAAGTTTCTAACTGTTGTTTGGTGAGAAGAAATACGCCGTCGCCGCCACGTTTGAAATCGGGGAAAATAAAATCAACGTCGGGATAGGTTTCTAATAAAGTGGGTTGACTTGCACCGACTTCGACAATCAATAACCCTTTATCATTCAAATGGTTGTGCGCTTGCTGTAAAATTTTTCTTACAATATCCAAACCATCGTCGCCAGCTTCTAAGGCTAAACGTGGTTCATGTTGAAATTCGGGCGGTAAATTTTCCATTTCAAATGCGTCAACATACGGTGGATTACAAATGATCAAATCGTATTTTTTATTTTTAACAGGTTCAAATAAATCGCCTTCAAATAAAGTGACGTGATTTTGAACATCATAAGTTTCAATATTTTTTTGAGCTACTTTAATCGCTTGGGGAGAAATATCGACCGCATCAATGTGAGCATCTGTTAAAACAAATGCGGTTGCAATTGCAATACAACCACTGCCTGTTCCGATTTCTAAAATGGTTTGAATGTGATCGATTTCTAACCAAGGATCAAAGCGTTGTTCGATTAATTCTGCGATAGGAGAACGTGGAATTAAAACATTTGAATCGACATAGAAACTTAAACCCGCAAACCATGCTTCGTTGGTTAAATAAGGGGCGGGAATGCGTTCGTTAATACGTCTTTGAAATAATTGAGAAATCTGTTGTTTTTCATCAAAAGTTAAATGGCAAGCCCACAAACTATCGGGCAAATTTTGGTTCAAATGCAAAGCGTGCAAAATTAACGCGACGGCTTCATCGATGGCGTTATCCGTGCCGTGCCCAAAAAATAAATTGGCTTCGTTAAAGCGGCTCGCGCCCCATCGCACAAAATCGCGCAGCGTATGTAACTCGTTTAAATTATTCACAGAAATGCTCATCGGTTGTTCTCAATTGTTAATCTCGAAAAACATTTTAACATAATGCGCTTGTTTCTAATCACGCAGGTGTTTATAGTATCAAAATTACCAATAACTAATATTAACATCCAGAGGAATGTTACAAAATGTTCAATAAAAACAATAACAACCGTTTAAATGTCGTGATTTGTTGGCATATGCACCAACCCGAGTATCGCGCGGGAAGTCGGGGCGAATATCAACAACCTTGGACATATTTGCATGCGATTAAAGATTACGTTGATATGGCTGCGCATTTGGAGAATCAACCGCAAGGAAAAGCCGTCGTTAATTTCGCACCCACCTTATTAGAACAATTACAAGATTACACCCAACAAATGCACGCTTTCTTACATAATGGTGAAAGTTTGCGTGATCCGTTTCTTAACGCTTTAATTACGCCCGCCTTACCCGTTGAAACCGAGCAACGTTTATCTTTAATTAAAGCCTGTTTGAGAGCAAATAAAGGTCGAATTATTGATCGATTCCCCGCCTTTCGACGATTAGCCGAAATTGCCGATTGGTTGCAACACAATATCGACGCAGTACGTTATCTTAACCATCAGTTTTTAGTAGATATTTTGATGTGGTATCATTTGGCGTGGTTAGGAGAAACTGTGCGTCGTACCAATCCCAATGTTCAACGTTTAATGAGCAAAGGTCATAGCTTTACATTACACGAACGTCGTGAATTATTTGAAATCATTTATGAATTGACGTGCAGTGTGATTCCTCGATTCAAATCTTTAGCTGAGAAAGGGCAAATTGAATTATCGATGACTCCGTATGCACATCCGATTATTCCTCTGTTATTAGATATTCAAAGCGCAAAAGAAGCTGCGCCGAATGTTCCTCTCCCAAAATATAAGAAATATGACGGCGGAGAAATGCGCGTTCGTTGGCATATTCAAACAGGTTTAGAAGTCTTTGAGAAATGTTTTGGCATTAAACCCAAAGGCTGCTGGCCCTCTGAAGGCGGCGTGAGTGATGCGACTGTCCGTATTTTAGAAAGTGAGAAATTTCAATGGGTTGCATCAGGAGAAAATGTGTTGCGCCATAGTTTTCATCACGCCAAAACCGATCAATTGTCCGCACACCAAGCCTTTCATTTGCAACACTCTGACATTGCTTGCTTTTTTAGAGATGATAAATTATCGGATTTGATCGGTTTCGAATACACCAAATGGCACGCCGACGACGCAGTTGCTAATTTAATCAATCAGTTAGAAGACATTGCGCGCAGTCATTTTGACCCGCAACAAAAAGTGGTTTCTCTCATTTTAGACGGCGAAAATGCGTGGGAATATTATCCAGAAAATGGGTTTTATTTTTTAAGCGTGTTATATCAACGGCTTGCCGCAAGTCCGTATTTAAAATTAACCACCTTTTCCGACTGCTTAAAACAGCCCGTCCCCAAAGCAATGTTGCCGATGTTGGTCGCAGGAAGTTGGGTGTACGGAACATTTTCGACGTGGATCGGCGACAAAGATAAAAATCGCGGCTGGGAAATGTTGATCGAGGCAAAACGCGCATTTGATAACAAAATCAAAAAGTTAGATAAAGAGCGACAAACCGCCGCTGAACGTCAATTAGCCATTTGTGAAGGATCGGATTGGTTTTGGTGGTTTGGGGATTATAATCCCTCGCATTCGGTGAGTGATTTTGAACGCTTATTTCGGCTTCAATTGGCGACTTTGTACCATTTGTTGGGCGTTGAACCGCCAGATTATTTGGGTTGCGCATTCACACACGGCGGCGGCGCTCCTGAATCGGGCGGCGTGATGCGTAGAAACTAATCAAAAGAGAGAAATGAATTGCAATGATTTGTTTCTCTCTTTTTCTCTCAATTCTGCATTTTTGTTGGTGAAATAAAGTTCTTTTAAAGAGTCGTTTGTAATTTACCGTCTTTGATATGATAAATTTTATCCATTCGATGCGCTAAAGTTTCATCGTGCGTGACAACCACCAAACTGGTTTCAATTGCCGCGTTGAGTTCTAACATTGTTTGATAAACTTGATCGGCGGTGTGACGATCTAAATTTCCTGTTGGTTCATCTGCTAATACACAACGCGGTTTTGTTACCAATGCTCTCGCAATCGCAGCACGTTGGCGTTCACCGCCTGACATTTCACCCGGTTTGTGATCAACTCGTTTAGACAAACCCACTTTATCAAGAATTTCAAAGGCTTGCTTTTTAGCGTCCGCTGGATTTGTTTTGCGAATTAATAACGGCATTGCAACATTTTCTAATGCGGTAAATTCTGGCAACAAATGATGAAATTGATAAATAAATCCTAACATTTGATTACGCCACATTCCGCGTTTTGCTTCATTTAATTCACTGAGTTTCTTACCCGCCACCCACACTTCACCTTGCGTCGGTTCTTCTAAACCCCCTAACAAATGTAATAAGGTACTTTTACCCGATCCAGAACTCCCAACAATGGCAATTCTTTCTCCCGCTGCAATGCTCAAATTAATATCGCTTAACACATCAACCGACAAACCCGCATCACGAAAACTTTTGTTCACGCCCATACATTGCAAAACTAAATTACTCATAACGCAAAGCCTCCGCAGGTTGAGTTTTTGCCGCTCGACGGGCGGGATATAAGGTTGCAACTAAACTCAGAAATAACGATAACAAACCAATTTTTATTACATCAATCCAATGCAAATCTGAAGGAACATCTGAAATATAATAAATGGCGGGATTTAAGATTTTATCACCAGAAATATATTCAACCAATGCAACCACACTTTCTATATTTAACGCTAAAGAAACCCCGCCAATTAATCCTAACAAAGTTCCAATCACCCCAATTAACGTTCCTTGCACCATAAAAATCCACATAATGGTATTGGGCGTTGCACCGAGCGTTCTCAAAATTGCAATGTCAGATTCTTTATCCGTGACAACCATCACTAAGGTTGAAATAATATTAAACGCTGCAACCGCAATAATTAAACTTAAAATAATAAACATGACGGTTTTTTCCATTTTCACGGCTTTAAAGAAATTAGCGTGACGATGTGTCCAATCTTGCAAATAAAAACCTGCGGGTAATGTTTGAAGAAATTCCTTTTTAACTTTGGTGGCGGCAAACATATCATCTAATTTGATATTCAAACCATGTACAAATCCTTCTTCCACTCTCAAAAGTTTCGCCGCATCATCGATGTGCATTAAAATAAAATTACTATCAAATTCATGGATTCCCATTTCAAAAATGCCTGCAATAGTCATGCGTTTCATTCGCGGCATTACCCCGACAGGTGTAACACTTGCTTGAGGAACAACAATCGTAATTTGATCACCCACAGAAACCCTCAAAGATCGAGCAAGTTCATGTCCAATAATGACTTTAAATTCATTAGATTTCAAATCATCTAAATGACCACTTTTTAATTTCTGCGGGACTTTTGAAACCTGCGGTTCTATGGAAGGAACAATGCCTTGTAGAAATACCCCTTTCATATTTTTATCAAAACTCACCATTGCTTGACCTTGAATATAAGGCGCAACGCCCGTGACTTGAGGATGTTTGCGAATTTCCTCTGCTAAAGGTTGCCATTGATTAGTGATTTCTTTCTCAGGAAAAACCATAATATGCGGCGACATTCCTAACATTCTTTCTCGAAGTTCTTTCTCAAAACCGTTCATCACCGAAAGAACCGTAATTAACGCCGTGACACCTAAGGCAATGCCCAACATTGAAATCAACGAAATAAAAGAAATGAAATGATTACGTCGTTTGGCGCGTGTATAACGCAATCCAATATAAAATGCTAAAGGTCGAAACATAAGTATTTCCTAAAAAATGGATTAATTCTGGCTATATAATTTAAGGCGATCTAAATTATGAATATGAATGATTTTTCCTTCAACGGTAATTAAGCCTTCTTTGCTCAAATGTTGCAAGATTCTTGATAAGGTTTCGGGCTTAATTGAAAGGCGAGAGGCAATGACGTGCTTTGGGATTTGAAAGCTGACTTGGCAACTATTTTTAGAATCGCTAGGTATTTGATATAACAGGTAATTTACTAAACGATAGGTCGCATTTTGCAAGGTTAAATTATCGATTTCACCTAACCACGTTCTCAACCGCATGCTCATATCACACATAACATATTTACAAGTATCAAAAGATTCCGCTAAAATACCCAGAAATGCTTTATTTTCAAATGAAATAACTTCACTAGGGATAATCGCTTGAGAAGTCACGGGATAGATTTGTTTTTCCATAAACATAATCGCTTCAGCAAAACTCTCACCTGGTCGGATAATTTCAATAACTTTCTCCATGCCTTCCAATGATAAACGAATCAATTTAATATGACCATTTAATAAAATAAAAAACCGTTCTGCTTTTTGACCATGTTCAAATAAAAATTCGCCTTCTTGTAATTGACGACATTGCATGGTTTGCTTAATTCGACTTAATTGCGTATCATTCAAACTTGAAAACAAGAAGAAGTTTTTTAGCACTTGATCGTCAATAGAATGTTTGGAATGCGACATAATGTTCTTTCCTTTATTTTTTGATGTTTATCAATTACATTAGTAATCAAACAGTTTTAATCTAATTCCATTATTCGAGGAGGAACGATGGAAACAATTACTGATTTATTAACCGAGCAACATAATGTTTGTGACGAGTTATTTGCTCAAGCAGAACAAGCCGTTGCCGCGCACGATTGGGCATTAGCAACGACCCATTTTAACGCATTTCACGCCACAACGGCAGACCATTTTAACCGCGAAGAACAAGTGCTTTTCCCCGCGTTTGAAAGTGCGACAGGCAATGCTCAAGGTCCAACCTCTGTGATGCGTTTTGAACATACTCAAATGCGCGAGATTTTTGAACAGATGAAAATCGCCTTAAATCAACAAGATAGCGATGAATATTTGGGGGTGTCAGAAAGCCTTTTAATGCTTATTCGACAACATAACGCCAAAGAAGAACAAATTCTTTATCCAATGACCGATCGAATTTTAAATCATCAACGCACTGAATTACTCGGTAATTTGAAATAAAAATGGCAGCCATTCAACTCGATGTGCGGTTATTAGAACCTTGCGAACCTTTAGAGCAAATTCTCGCCGCTTTAAATACATTACCAAACGGCGATTATTTGCACGTTCTTCACCGTTTAGAACCCTTTCCTTTATACAAAATGCTTGGCAAACAAGGTTTCAAATGGACAATTCGTTTTCTTTCGCCAGAAATCCCTGTTGAAATCTTTATTTGGCGAGAAACTGATCTAATTGCCTCTCAACAGATTCAAATCTTATGAACACCGCCCAATTATCACTTCGACAAACCCCTTCTTTAGATGTTCCTTTGCGTTTTTTCCTCACCGCCCCTTTATTTGTAATCTTAGCGATGTTGCTTTGGTTATTTAAAGGAGATGCTCTATTCATAAACCGTTGGTCGCCCGACGTATTAGCATTCACGCATTTGTTCACTTTAGGCTTTATGCTTCAAATCATGAGCGGCGCATTATTGCAATTACTTCCAGTTTTATTTGGGATTATTTTTATTAAAGCCAAACTTTGGAGCACTTTAATTCACAGTTGTTTAAGCATTGGAACACTTTTATTAGCGAGTGGTTGGATTTTTGAAATAAAAATATTCTTACAAATCAGCTATTTATTTTTATTATTAGGAAGTCTTGTTTTAGTCAGCATTTTAGGATTTGGGTTATTTAAAAGCCCCAATAAATCACCTATTTTAGTGAGCACACGCTTTGCTTTTATTGCTTTAATCATTACGTTAGGATTAGGTTTTGTTTTATTAGCTTTGTTTGCGTTTGATGTTCAGATTTACAACCCGATTTTCCTCACTAAATTACATTTAACATGGGGTTTAATTGGCTGGACATTTTTATTAGTAGTTGGGATTGCGTATCAAGTCGTTCCGATGTTTCAAATTACACCCATTTATCCGAATTATTTTAGCCGTTCTTTTGCGGTATTTTTGTTTGGTATTTTAATAGGTTGGACAATAGGCATTCCTTTAGATATTATTTTAGCGCTTTTAGCGATTTCTTTTGCGATTACAACATTAAAAATTCAGCATAAAAGATTGCGTAAATTACCTGATATGACATTAAACTTTTGGCGTTTTGGAATGTTTTTTTTAATTATAAATGCGGTGTTTTATTTGACGGGTTATGTGTGGAATTTTCCTCAACGTGAAATATTGCAAGGTGTTTTATTTGTTGGAGGATTTGTTTTGCCAGTGATTCAAGGAATGCTTTATAAAATTATTCCATTTTTGATTTGGTTACATTTAACGAATGCTCAACTTGATTTCACTAAAAAAACTAAAGTTCCTAATGTTAAACAAATCATTACTGAGAAATGGCAACGTGGGCATTTTTGGTTGTTTTTAGTTTCCTTTATCTCAACACTTATTTCAATCATTATTCCTCAATATTTTTCTCAATTGGCGGCATTTCTAGGATTGATTTCTTTTAGCCTTTTAGAATACAATCTAATTAAAGCAACTCAAATTTATTTAACCGTTCGCCTTCAAATAAATCTCAATAAAATTAATTAGTTATGTTTTATTAGATCGTGATCTAAGGTTGAAATAAGGCTTATCTCACGATCGAGTTTTTGAAATAATTTAAGCGGGCGGGGTTTCCATGCCGACGATGTGATAACCACTGTCAACGTAGAGGATTTCGCCCGTAATGCCCGACGCTAAATCTGCGCATAAAAACGCGGCGGTATTTCCAACTTCTTCAATTGTCACGTTTTTTCTTAATGGAGCGGTTTTCGCAACGGTGTCGAGCATCGTGCGGAAATTGGCAATCCCTGCGGCTGCTAAGGTTTTAATCGGTCCCGCAGAAATGCCATTTACCCGAATTCCCAACGGTCCCAAACTGTACGCCAAATAACGCACATTGGCTTCCAAACTTGCTTTCGCCAAACCCATGACATTGTAATTAGGCATTGCGCGTTCTGCCCCTAAATAACTCATTGTTATGATTGAACTATTTTTGTTTTGCATCATGGATTTTGCTCCACGCGCCAATGCCGTTAAACTATAAGAACTAATGTCGTGTGCAATACGAAAGGCTTCACGGCTGGTATTGTCAGTAAAATCACCTTTCAAGGCTTCCCCAGGAGCAAACGCCACCGAATGCACCAAAATATCCAAGCCGTCCCAATTTTTACCTAATTCAACAAATAAGTTATCAATATCAGCATCTTGCGCAACATCACACATAAATGTGAGTTTTGAACCAAATTCTGCTGCCATTTTTTCAGCGCGATCTTTGAGTTTATCTGATTGATAAGTAAAGGCTAATTCCGCGCCCTCACGGTGCATTGCCTGCGCCACGCCGTACGCGATTGAACGGTTGCTCGCTAATCCTACGATCAACGCTTTTTTACCCGCTAAAAATCCCATGTTTTCGTTCTCCAAAATATCTTATTTTACTGAAATTGCACCATAAAAAAAGGATGCCTCGTGAGCACCCTTTTTAGAGTTTCTAACTTATTGATTAAATTAGAAATTTAAACGTAAGCCACCTAAGAACATTTCGTTATCATAACTATCGGCAAGTGCTGTGCCTGTGTGATCATTGGTACGTTTGTCGTCAGTTTTATGATAACCAGCGTACGCGAACATATTTTTGCTGAAGTGGTACATTGCACCTACAGAGTAACCTAAGATGTCGCCATTATCTTGAACTTTTAAGCCATTATCTTGAATGTCTTTAAGTTTCATCACGCCACCAACCCAGCCAAAGAGTTCAACGTTACCCATTCTATAACCCAAACCACCCCAAACTAATTCGGTTGGTTCAGTTACGTTACCAGTTGCAACGCCGCCAACGGTAATTGGTGTGCCAGCAGCTGGGATACCAAATGATTGTGCAGTTTTAACTTTTTCGTATTGTAATGCGAGGTATAAACCACCTAAAGTGTATTTACCCGCGATTTTCCAGTTAGTTAATTTGCTAAGTTCTTTGCCTGTAGCATCTTTATTTCTTTGTTGAGCAGCGGCAAGAGTCAATTCAAAATCTTTGTTGCCCATTTGTAATGCGCCTAAAAGGCTGCCATCGTTTCTTGACGTACCGACAACGGTTTCGTCTGCGATGTATTGAACAGTTCCTTTAACATTACCAGCGGGACCAGCAGGTACGTTGAAACCTACTTCGATGATGTTATCGATGTAGCCACCGTGACCAAATACGCCAGAACTCATGCCAGCGCCATTAGTACGCGCTTGTAAGCCAGTTCCAACCCATTTATCATTACCTAAGCTAGAGGTTTTATAAATACCTTGAACACGACCTAATTTAACGTGACCGAAGCTATGTTTAACGCCGACAAATTTTTCACGGTTTTTAAAGTTAGCACTTTCAGCGGCACTTGTGCTTTCGAAAGTATCAAATTCCCAATCTATTAAAGCGAAGCCTTCTAAGCCAGCACCTAACTTTTCAGAAATAGCTAAACCGAGTTTATTTGCGCTGCCACTATCGCTTAAATCAGAATCAGTAACCGTTACTCTGTCGGCTGTACCTTTCTTAACGCTACCGACTTCAGCGTTGATAGTACCGAATAATTTCACGTCAGCGTGAGCAAAAGAGGACATCATCGCGGTGGCGATGGCTAAGGGAAGCACTTTCTTCATCATAAATGAATCTCCAAAAATCTAAAAAAGGTAGAAACGATGGACTTTTCAGGGAATTACTGGCAATTTTAATCTAAACTTTTAGATGTAACTAACGAGAGGTTAGTGATTTGCCCACCTGTTGTTTTAGAACATGGTTTAATATAGCCCAATATCAGGTAAAACACAACAGATTTTTCTGCAAAAAAGCCACAATATTTATTTTGT
>JFJP01005374.1_pt1 | contig 26849 bp, 24 predicted proteins | sample 431651 | NCBI WGS metagenome assembly JFJP01 (sample SAMN02602958, study PRJNA72255) | Microbial mat metagenome, whole genome shotgun sequencing project. | biome: fresh water; feature: sink hole; material: water; isolation source: purple microbial (photo- and chemosynthetic) mats found in...
TACGCGCGCCGGGTCAGCCACCACACCGTAATGTTTCAGGGTGGCAGCAAAGACCGCATTGAGCTGTGGCTCGTACAGGTCGGGCTTGATGACACCCTCCTTGAGGTTGTCCAACACCACGTAGCGGCAGGCCCCGCCGAAGTAGCGCCACGCCTCTTCGTGCAGGCGTGCCCAGGTCTCCTGGCTCGACTTCCACACGACCCGGCGAAAGCTGCGCCGGGAGTAGCGCAAGGTCATTACAAACAGGCGCGGCTTGCGAAACCGATCAGTACCAGCAACACGCGTGAGTGCGCCCTCGCCGTAATCGACCTGGGCCTCTTCGCCGGGGGCAAACTCCAAACGGTCAAATTGCTCGGGTTCGCGTTTGCACAGCCCACCAGCAAAACGTTTGACGCTGTTGTAAGCGCCGGCAAAACCATGGTTGTCCACCAAGTCTTGGTAGATGGCCATGTAGTTTCGCTTGAAGCGCAGTTGGGCTTCGATGAACGCGCGGTGGGGTTCGCAGTTGGAGGTCGTTACCCTGACTGGAGCCGGTGGCCAGGGTGGAGGAATTTGATCGGACTCGGACTCTGGTGCGCCGGTGGCCACCCCGGGGGAATTTGCCCTGAGCGCCTCTATGCGTTTGGCATAGGAGCGAATGGTCTTGCGATCAATTCCGGTGACGCGCTCAATATGTCGGTGGCTGGTGTTTGACTCCAGCAGTGTTGCGATGGTTGTTTGTAGATGTGGTTTCAAGACGTTCAATCCGGTTTCCCCTCTGGTAATGAGGGGGTGAAGGTAACGTCCTGCCTGGTACTGACCGAGGCGGTGAAAAAGCCGGCATTAACCCGTCATCTCACCGCGCTCAGGGTGGGGGAATTTGAGGTGGCCACAAGTGGGGGAATTTGGGTGGCCATCAGGGCCTTGCGAATCATGTGCATTGTCTCGATGCCTCCAATGAGGATTCGAGCACTCCAAAATGACTTGAACCCGAGCATTGGTTGGGTGACTCTTTTGACGGCGCGGTGGTCCTGTTCAACGATGTTGTTCAGGTATTTGTTTTGGCGCATCAGGATGTCAACGCAGGCATCGAAACCGTGCACATGATCAAGAAGGGGCAGATGAACTGCCCCGACGGCCAAACCATGTCCGCCGCCAACCAGTTCTACAGCCTCGCCGCTTGATCACCGGCCCAATCGAACAACTCTTTTCGGCCAGACTCCACTAATGCGACAAAACCACAGACTACGCTGCCAGCAAGCTACTCGCCAACCCTCTCACCCGTGATTACCGCCAACTGGCATTGAAGATAGGTGCACTGCTTAGGAGTCACGTTCAAGTCTGCGGTTCGGACAAATCAATGTCCGCCCCGAAACGATTTGCCACTGTGGACGGCCATAGGTTGGTCAAGTGAGATCGCAAGTTGACCGGTTTCACTCAAGGTCGTTTGTGGCCGAATTGTCGTTTATGCTTAACGCGACAGAACCTTCATCTTATAATGCTAGGTTTTGCAAGCCAAACCTTCTGATTTTATGTCCGACGATCAAAGTCAACAAAGAGCACCAATACAAGCAGACGCTCGCAGCGGATTTGTCATTGCTGTGCTTTGCTGGGTGTTATTGACGGCAACTGTTGCTTTTTTGCATCATCTCTTTTTTGGCTCTTCGGGAACGGTTGTTGGTGGTGAAGATAGTGGGGTTAAAGCTGCTTTTTTGGCTTGGATGCCCCATTCTGCAATAGGGTATTTACTACTCACTACTATCGCTATTGATGTTTTTATTGACATCCAAGACAGTAAGATCAATCATTCATTTGCATGGCGAACTTTAGGGATCGTTGTTTTGGTCAGCATTGTTCTGGTTGTTTTTGATGCGGCAAGCGACAGTGTGAACGGGTTTTTCCTTTCATTGATTGCTTGTTTGCCCCTGAAATATTTTGCTTTGAGAGATTACAAATGGTGAAGTGGAACTTCAGTGTTGTTACGGATGCTGTCCGAGTTGTGGCAGGTGATGTCGCGCGTCAATCCAATGACATTGAAGTTGCTCGCGATGGCAAACCTTTGTACGACAAATTCCGATCACTTGGGTTGTTTGGAATGGATAAAGGCCTGCAATGGGCACATGTGTACGGTACATCCATGGAGCCTGAAGGTGTACTAGACGAATCCTTTGTGGCATATGAAGCAGCGACTGTGGCTGAAGGCTATCAGCCTTCGCAGGGCGACGTTGTTTTGGTAGAAATAGAAGGTGAGCATCGCAAGGCTAACCTTCATGGCGGATACAAACTTAGGAAATTCATGTCTGTTTGTAGCGAAAGTCCAGATACCTTCAATGAAGTTACCTATGATAAAGCGGGAAAAGCACATAACGGCAAGGCGAAAATGATCTTGATTCGCGGAAAAGTTTTATTTCACTAATCGGAGAGTGGTACAAACCGGGGCGTTGTTGAATAAATCGAAATTGGGTTGAGGCGAACTCATTTCTCGCCTCGCTTCAAATTTTCGCAGATACCGGCATGCCAAGATTGGTCATAGTATTCAGCGCCGATGCGCTGACCAAGCTTCGGACTTTTGCCGCGGCACCGCGCGGGCCTTCATGCTACCGCCAAAGATGCGTTTGTAGCGCTGAATGCCAAGCTCAGCGTAAATGCGCAAGCCATAGCTGTTCTTCTTTTGCCAGGCCATTCGTCCATGCCGCGCGATCTCTCGAATATGTTCGTTGCGCTGGAAGAGCGGGGCAAACCGGGGGCTGAGCAATTCAGCCTGCGTTTGCCGCCATTTTGCTAAACTGGCTCGACCATGGGCACGAGCAAGACCGTCGAGGTTGAAATCTACCAGTTCCACGTGTGGATTCGTCAAATCAGCCCGATGATTTGGCGCCGCCTACTGGTGCGCATCATAGTCATTGACAAATTCCGCGGTTGTGTTGCGGTAGTGGAGTATGGCCGAGAAAGACCGCTTCGTTGGCCGCTGTTTTCAAACAGCAAGGCTGTAGAACTGGTCCGCTGCGGACATGGTTTGGCAGCCACCAGGCGCAGCATGACTTGCTGTTTTCGCGTCTCCCAATCCGCATGCAAGGCATGTTCACGCGTTTGCCCCATGGTTTTGGCAGCGCGCGGCGTGTTGGCGTTGCGAATGCTTTCGGCGTAAACAGCATCGGTGAACTTCGCAGCTTGGTAGGCGTGCTCTACGGTCGGCCACCGCACGCCATCAAGTTCAAAAGCAGCCCGGTGGAAGTTGCTCAGAAAACCGCTGGACCCTTCGCGCGGGTCAAAGAATTTCAGGCTTTCCATGGTACGTGTCGATCAAGTTGGGGTGAATGCCTTTCCTAACCCGCCGGGTCGTTCAAGCGGCCCAAGTACACAGCCAAACCCAACACCGGGCACAAGTGCCCCCCAATCAGCTTTTGGGACAGTACGCCCTTGACAGCCACATCTTCTAAATCGGCGCATTCAGTCCATCGTGACAATAGAGGTGCGTCACCATGAATGGGTGCCACGCATAAATCAGCATGACTTCCGCCGGTGGCGTAGTCGTCTGCTGTGATGACACTGGCAGCATGGTTTTCACGAACCACCTTTTCCGCCACCAGCGCACTTGTATGGATGACAGCGGGAACGTCCAGAAAGTCTGCTGTCAACCACTCAGGGATGGCGACACGAAGGTTCAATATGGGGCGATCACGGTAGCGTCTTTCTGGGTCAATGCTCGCTTCACTTGTCATGATGAGTACGGGTTCACCTCCGGCCAGCCGATTTGACTTGGGCGGTGCTTCAAAGGGGAAAAAATCGCCCAGATTCAATAGCCTAGCCAGATGCTCTGCCGATCCCTCGGCGCTGATTGGGTTGAATGGCTCTGTTTTCATTGATGTGCTTTCAACTTGGCGCGCAGTGCATCACGGTATGTATCTGCTTTTTGGGAATCGCTGAGCCAGCTTTCAATGGCGGCCGCAACCAAGAATTCGGATGTGTGGCTTGTCGTTCTGGACTTGAGACCCCATGACAGGTTTCCAAAGGCAATCGGGGGCGTTTCAACCGTGGCACCACTTTTCCATTCACTCCTCAATCGCGCTGCTGTCTTGTTGCCTCGTGACTTGCGATCAGTGCTATCGCCTTGCGTCCGTTGCAGAACCTTGAGGACAACCAATGCCGCACTTGGGCTAACATCTAAAAAGGCTACCGATAAACCAGGTTCACGTTTTGGATTACTCTTGTTGTATCGCCAACCGAACTCGTACCAGTTGTCACCTGCTGACGCAGCGGCAGTGATTGGGTTTTCAATTATCGGATTGGGATCGTTCCGTATTTGGTTGATACGCATCCTCGGAAAGTAGCTTGTTCTGTAAGCTGTCTCGTCGAGAATGTCATTAACTGACATTCCAAGCATACTCAACACCCGGTACATGATCAGGCTGTAACCTTTCATGAGCTGGGTTCCTGTTTCCTCAAAGCAATCAAGTCGGGCATGGGTCTTTGTGTTTGTGCAGTGCTCTGCCCAAAGCCACTCCAAAATGGCCGCAATCGTGTATTCATGTGTCTTATCTGCGGCGGAAAGGGTTTTTCTGCAATCAAGAAAACGTAGGGAAACCTCAGACTTTTTGTCCAACTTTGCAAGTCCTGTCCACAAACCACTAGGTATGTCATCAATGCAGCAAAAACGTTCGTGCCCTTGGCATCTCACTGGCGCACGAGATGGGTTGCCATAAAAGCACTCAGTATCAGGCTTTGGCACAGCATAGAGGTATTTTCTTATGGCATCGCTGAGCGTTTCCATGATCCACCAAGTTTTGCGCATTCAAATGTCCTCTTTGTCCCATTAATCACCCAAGGGTGTGAGTCCAAAGTCTAGCCGACACAACCTTTCTCAACCTAGGCACGTGAAAACACTTGCGACATGCCGAACCGCAGGTGGCACAGTGGCACCCAGTTGTCGTAGCAGCCCTGATTTGTCGCCCAGAGCCAAGCCAGCACGGCCCGCTTCAGCATCCAGAAACTGCCGACGCTGCCCTTTTTGGGCTTCGCCGTCACACATGGTCAGTAAACTCCGTGCCAACCACTCCCCGAAACCCAGTGGCCAGTGCCCGTCCATAATTTCACGCCGGGTGATATGAAACACATCGCTCCACTCCATGGGTTTGCAGTGCGTCAGGGCTTTCTCATTTGCCAGAACCCAGGCCCAATGCAGAGCCATTGAAAACAATGCACCTTCGAAATCGGGAATAGGTACCATCGCACCCACCGCAAGTTGAGTATTGAAGTTAAAGGCCTGCGCCGCCATCCCGAGCGGTTCACCCTGGCTATCACGCACCCGCCCAAGAACGCAGCAACTCAGTATCAGATGCCTTGCATGGTGAATCTGATGGAGTTGTACACTAGTCAAGTATGAATAATTTGGTGTTCCGTCAGCGTCAATTGATTGCAGCCCTGTGACTAATCCGGACATGGCCCAGTTGTTGTTTGGTGCATCTCCATGACCAATGGCGATCAACCCATTGACAGACTGTTGCCCTTCAATCCCGCCCCAATGTGGGCAAGTCGGCGCCAAGTGCTGCATGAAATCTCTGCTCCACAGTGCTGTCAATGCCCGTGCCTCGACTGCTGCCCATGTCAGTGCACGAGACTGCTCGTTAGGCATGTCGCATGTCAAGCATGCCCAACCGGAATTCGTATTGAGTGTGTTGGTGTCGCTAACAATCCGCAACCAACTGGCTGCGCTTGGAAATTGCCGAATCCGCAAGTTCGAAACGCTTTCGCTCAGGGTCGCAGCCCATGGTGCCACGTGCAAGTCGCCACCGGGCACAATATGTACCTCGCTGACACCTTGTTGCTTTAGATCAACAAGGGCATCATTTAGAACGTAAGGAGCACTCAGCCATTGAGTCAGTGCCACATCGCGCTCAGCATCAGTCATCAAGACACCGCCTTCGCCAATGTGTCTAACATGACATCTCATACTTCGACTGCTGGAAGCGGCATCATCGGTTAACCCGCCGATCAACTGACGTAACTCTGCTTCCCCAGTTGGCAGGGGATAGCGAAAGTGAGTGACATCACTACCCACGGCCGTTGCACGTATGCAAACAGCGACCAGCATCTGCACTTGTCCAGATAAAGATTCTGCAATGAGAAGTAACAAGGCCAGCGATGGTCGCCCCATGCTTTGCCAAGTGCGCAGGGATAGGCGAATGGCATCCAACTCCACACGCCGGACTCCTGGCAACTTCCCAAGACCTTGTAGGCGTTGTTCCAATGGCACCAATTCATCAAAATACAAGCGGTCGCGCCGCGACAGCTTCGCATCACCAAAGTGCAGCATACTCCCATCGACTTGGCTTGTCGTGCGCGAACAGTTGGGTGATATACCACCAACGAAATTCGGAGTATTCGCATCGGTCTGCGCTAGAAAGCGACCATGGATTTCCCTGTCTAAGGCTTCAAGCCGTGCATACAGCTTATTCAACTCAGCAATCTCTGGATCCCTTTCTGCGCTTGCGGCAATCACTTGTCGCTGCGCGCGTAGCCCTTGGGTACGCAGGTGCCAAATGGCCAATGGCGCGGACTGCCCATATTCCAAAAATATTCTTAACACACTGTTGAGCAGGGGAAGAATCGTGTGGGCATATTGATCATTCAAATAAGCTGGTCGCCCCATCGCCAACAGTTCAGCCGCTTGATCTAGCCATCCCAAGCATAGCGAAACGACGTTCTTTTTCAGGTTGGGAAATTGATGCTCTATTTCTTGGCTTGCTTGCCAGCACTTGATGGCTGTAGTCATAACGCCCCGCAGGGAATGCAACCGGGTTGAATCCTCAGAAATCTGTGGCAGTGGGATCAGTACGAGGAATGCTTTACGCATCGCTGAGAGAATACTGTCTACAACAGATGAATTGATATCAGTATCCATTAGCGCTACAAGACTAGTTTGAAGAATTTGATCGGCAGCGGCAATGTGCTGTGCCAGATGTTGACGATGCCCGTCCTGAACCAATTGGCCATATTGTTCAAGTGCAAGTTGATATTGGGCGATGGCGGTACCCAAATCGCCTTTTCGCAAGAGCGCGTTACCTAAATTCAAATAGGTGTGCGCCAACTCAGGCGTAAACTGGCGACGACCTTCCGCAATCAGACTTCCATACGCCTCGATGACCTGACCATAAATTCCCAGACTTTCGGCAAACCTGTCCTGCCGGGACAAGACGTTTGCATAGTTGAGGCGTGTAAGGACGGCGCTCGGTTGGTAGTGATCTTGTCCAAGCGACTGCAATTGCTCATAGCACGCCAGCGCGGCTTCAAAATCAATAGTAGCCTCGGTGAGTTGATCCTCCTGTGCGTAAGCGGTACCGCGATTCATGAGGGTTCTCGCCAAACTTGGCAAGAATTGAACTGACCCTCGTTCAACCAACGTTTGATAAATCTGCTGAGCCATGCTGTAAGACGCTATTGCCGACCAAAATTGACGTTGTTCAGCCTCAACAGTGCCTAGATTCATATGCACTCGAGCAAGGTTTGGAACGTGGTGTGCCTGCCCCACACTCACCAAATCTCCGAAGATGGTCAGCGCAAATCGATATTGTTCCACAGACTGGATCAACTGACCGTTGTCCCCCATGGCGTTGGCCAAGTTCATCCGGGTCAACGCCTCGTCGCCACGAAACTGCACCTGCCCCAGTTCAATCAATTGATGGTATATCTCAAGGGCATGTTGATATTCGGCAACTGCCAATGCCAGTTGGCCCTGTTCAGCAAGTGCGTTGGCAAGATTCATACGCGCTAACGCCGCGCCAGGAAGGTGTTCCTTCAAACCTTCCGCCAACAAGTCATCATAAGTAGACAATGCGGCGCGGTAACTGCCGATGGCAACCGGCAGCTGGTGGCTGTCCAGGAAAGCGGTAGCCAGATTCATCTGAGTCAACGCAATATGGCGTCGGTATTCTTGCTGCCCTTCTTTGACTAAAACGGTGTAGCCTGCGAGGGCGATTTGATATTGCTCAATTGCCTCCGCTATTTGACCATTGTCGGACAAGACATTAGCCCGATTCATTTGAACGTTGAATGCATGCGCCCTGTATTCAAGTTGACCGTCGTATATCAGTCGCGCATAGGCATCCCATGCACGTTCATACTGCCGGAGTGCCTCCGCTATGCTTCCAATTTCAGCCAAGGTATTGGCCAAGTTGGTGCGCGTCAGCGCGGTTTGTGCACAGTAATCATGACCCACTTCATCTATCAGTCCCTGATAGGCATTGAGCGCACCTTCGTAGTGCTGAATAGCTTCCTCTAACTCGCCACTTTGCGACAATGCATTTGCTAGGTTCATGTGCACGTTAGCAAGGTCGGGTGACACCACTTCGGTTTGGTTGAAGAACTTCAGTGCATCTCGAAACCTCGAAATGGCCTCGGTCAACATCCCTGATTTTGCATAGGCGTTGCCAAGATGCAATGAAGACATTGCGACTTTCAACAAATGATTTGGTGGGTCTATCTCTGTCAACTTCTGGTAAATATCCAAAGCGTCACAAAAAGCAGCCTGAGCGTCGCGAAAGCGCTTTGCACTGTAGGCAACCATGCCATTATTGAAATTGGACAGGGCTTGATTAATCAGGGTTTTTACAATAGATGTGTGCATCAGGAAGCGTTCGTGGTTCATACTGGTCGAGAGTTAAATACGGATTTAGCCCAAGCATGTAAACACGCTGGCGACATGCTGAACTGTGGGCGACACAGCCATACTCAGTTGGTGCAGTAACCCTGCCTTGTCGCCAAGCTTCAAGCCAGCGCGGCCGGCTTCTGCGTCCAAAAACTGCCTCCGTTGACCCTTTAAGTCATCACAATCACACAGTTTCAACAAATTCCTCTCCAACCACGTTCCAAACCGCTGTGGCCAGCGTCCAGCCATCACCTCGCGTCGGGTCGCATGGAACACGCCACTCCAGTCCATGAACTTGCCTTCTGCCAACGCTTCGCGCTCAGCTTGCTCCCAAGTCCAATGCATGCACATTGAAAATATTGCTCCTTCAAAATCCGGTATCGGCGTGATGGCTCCTACGGCAAAACGGGTCTTGAAACTGAACGCCAAAGCGGTCATACCCACGGGTTCGCCAAATGCATCAAGCATGCGTCCCAAGGTACAGCAACTCATTACCAATCGCTCGACATGCCGGATTCGGTGCAGATCTCCCGCAGAAAAGTAACGCCATTTCATACAGAGGTCATCCAGCATCTTGGTAGGTGATGCAGGCGATACCCCTTGTTGCCCTACCACCAACCCAGCGCCCGCCCAGTTGGCCGCAGGCGCAGCGCCATGGCCAATGCCAATCAAACCAGTCACATTTCCATCGCTCGCATCACCCAATGGCCAACACAACTTGCGATTGTCGACGGTGACGAATCTTTGCGATTGAGCGCCATCGTCCTCAAGAGATTGATTGTTGGCTGTAGCATCCTGCGGATTCCAGATGGCGGCCAGTGCCCGAGCTTCAGGGCCAACCCAAGCGAGAACTGCGGCAGTGCTTCCTCGTGCATCCCATGCCAAGGTTGCCCAGCGACTTTCAACTGGCACCGGATCTGTCACATCGTTTGTCACACGCCACCAACTGGCAACAGTTGGGTATTGACTGATTCTCAAACCGGCAAACCCGTCCAACTCGGCTGCCCACGGTGCGAGATGAAGCTCACCGCCGGATACCAAATAGATATGGGTGATTCCTTCGCTTGAGAGCTTAGTCAATACGCCAGTAAGCATGTTGGGTACGCCCAACCAGCTTTTCTTGGCACTACCGTGCTGGCTCGCTGCCATGGAAGATCCAATGGTGACTTCACCCCGGAACGTGCGCCCGTCGCTACCAGATTCAACGGCCATTTGATCGACCCAATCACGAAGGCTGGATTCGGTGAAACTGGTGGGTATTTCTTGAGCCTTAATCTCGGGGCTGCCGCCTCCCGAGCTTGCTGTGACAGTAATCACGGTAACCGATTTACCTTCGTCTTCGGGGCACGGCAAAAGAAAGATCAGACCGTGTTTGTGAGAAGGCAGTTTGGCAGCTTTCCAAACGTGCTTCGGTCTTGCCTGTGGAGCGCACCCGCGCGCGGTACTTGTCGATACTGCAGATGTTTTGGTGGCGACTTGAGTACCTGCGTCGAGCCACTGCAACCGCTTGTTGATTTCCCCCAACGTCAATGCGTGGTGAACGGGCAACCTCCCGGCGCGTTCCAGCGCTTGGATGCGTGGGGCAATTTGATTGATCCACAACAGATCGCGCTCGGCGGTTACCACTTGCCGCCGGGCGCTAGAGTGAGCGGCATTCAGAAAATCTCTGGATGATGCGATGGACAGGTTGGCGCTCTCGGCCCCCCTGTCGCCCAAAAGCTCAATGTCGAGCTTTTCCAACTTGTCAAACAATCCTGACAGCGCCTGCAGCTCTTCATCCGTGCTGTGTCTCCACATATCAAGAGCCTGCCTTTGTGCGCGTAAGCCCTGGGTATACAGAAAGAACTTGGCAAGGCTGGTGGCTCCACCAATGTACTTTTGGGCAACATAAACAATCTGCAAAATCGGTTTGATCTGATGGTCATATTCAGCGATCAGCTTGGCAGGATGACCGTGGGTGAGCATTTCACCAACTTGCCGGAGCAGCCATACTGACACAGCATCGATTTTCTCCGGGGGCATACCAAGTTGCATGCCCATAAATGCGGGCCATCGATGAACCAGATGTGCAAGTAACACTTGCACCATGGACAACGCGCGAAATGTGTTCTTATGTGGGCGTTGCGCTGGAATTCGGCACAATGCGTCGAATGCATCGACTAGGTCGCGCTTGCATTCCATTTGGACAGATCCGATGAAGTTAAGGTCTGGCCCCTCCAAAAAATCAAACCATCTTGATTCAGCCATTCGAGCCAAGGCTGTCGCTGTAAATACACACGCCAATGGCGCTTCCGGGTATCGTGATGTGTCGAGTTCAGCATGAATGCTCAGAGCAGCCCGCAAAAGTTGCGATGCCCTCGGCAAATCACTCTCCACCCCGGTTGCCAGATAGCCCAGCGCAAGCGTCTCCCTGGCGACCGCTTCCTCAAGCAGAAATCCGTCGCGCCCTTTCTTGCGCATTGCCTCAAAGCCCGCAACGGCAGCTTCAAACTGCACCACAGCGTCGGTGTATTTGCCTTGGCGTTTGAGTAAATCGCCAGTTGTCAATCGAGTTTCCAATACTTCAGAGTCAGATTCATCGGGGGCGACGCGTTGCAGCTTCAAGAAATACTGCAACGACAGTGCCTGATATCGTCTGGCGTGACTCGCCTTACCAAGGAGCGTCGCAGCCAAGCCCATGTTCTTCGCACAGCCAGCAAGGAAGTGCACCTTGTCATGGTCAGAGTGGATAACGCTTTTGTTGACGCGATGCCAAAGCTCGCCCAGTTCCAGAATGGCATCTTCAAGTCGATCACTCTGTATCAGGTAGCTGGCCATTGCGTGTTCGGTTTTCACCAGTTCACCCAAGAATCGTTGCGACTGTCGTTGGGCAAGCTGAGTGAATATCTCCTTCGCCTCGCCCAGTGCCTGATCCGCTGCATCTAACACGCCAACTTCTCCAAGTTTGACGCCTAAATTTCGCTTGCAAAGCGCCCACTGTGCCCAATGCTCTGCATCACTGTGCGCGGACGGCGGATCAACCTTATCCAGCGCGTTTTGCAACTCAGCAATTGCAAGCTCCTTGTAGCCTTGCTCCCATAGCATGCTGGCTTTGTTGTTATGCGCAGCCAATGCCACATTTCGGGATACGTCGGCAAGATTGCCTGTGATGCTGTCAAAGTCATCTTGGGAAGAATCGTGTCGTAGACGGGAACGTACCGTGGCAAGGGTTACCAGAATCTTTGCTTTTTCCTTTACTGCTTCTGGCTTGTCAGCAATCCGCTCGTTCGAAAGTTCCGCAATGGCGCACTCGAGCACGGGTAAGCCATTGGGCAATGGCTGATCGCCCGAATGACAATTCATGCATCACCGCACTGTGCCACATAATTGAACTAGCATCTCTTTTTGGGACAACTACGAGCGAGGCTTTCGGATTCGAACTATCGCAGCAACCGCCTCAATGTGAGTCTCACACCTATCATCTACAAGATTACTCAACGAGAACGATAGACCCCCAGAATGCGGTCGTTCACCGTAGTCGGCATCAGGCCCGTTTCAATCGTTTTCCTGCTAGGGGCGACCCAAAGCGGATTCGGTAGGTGATGAATCGCTGCCCCATTGCTGACACTCACCATCGGTGCACCACTTACCAACGCAGCAAACTACTTTTCAAGCACCTCATCTGCGCAAAACTGTGGTGGCTTTGAAAAAATTTCCAACTCACTCGATGGGCCGCACCCCACGGCATGTTGGAAATTTCGAGCAACCCCAAAACTCGCCACCAGCATTGCCACCTTTGCGTGCGGTGCGCTTGACCATGCTTGAGCTGCATTGAGGGCAACTCGGTTCCGCCGTAACTGGCTCTTTCACTATGACCGGTGCGGTGGATGCAGCTTGCCGGGTGGCTTGCGACTGCTTGACCTGTTTGATCATGGCAAAAAGCTTGGTGCCGTCCACAAGTTGCACATTGCGTCCATCTGCAAATGCTTTGGCGTCGTCAGTGAACCGACCGGATGTGACAACGAAACCGCCAGTAGCACCCTTGGCGGCCATCACGCCATAGAGTTCTCGCACTACATCCACGCCGACTTTGTAGGCTTTCCATTGTTTGCACTGTACAAAGAACTTCTCGCCGCCCTTTGCAAGCACCAGATCGATACCGCCATCCGCACCGCCGCCACCTGTTTCCGTCACGAAGTAGCCTTGCAGGGCGTACGCTTCTCCCACCAGCATCTCAAATTCGCGCCATGACATGCCATCGAGTGCGTTGGCACTTTTCGACTGAGCGACACCGGTGATCAATGCTTTGCGCTGCTTGCGCCAGATAAATGACATGGCCGCACCCGCCAGGCCGACTAGCGGCACGAGGTACTGTCCAACGGTTGCCAGTCCAGCAATGATGGAGGAAGTCATCAACTGGCTCACTTGTCCTGGCTGTATCGCACCGACCTTGACTGGCGCAGCCATGCGGTGCAGCACCAGATAACCGACGATTGCAATTGCAACGCCGCCCCACCACGGAAGCAACGCAACCAAATCCATCATGTCCTCAAGAGGACTGCTTTTCTTCTTCCGAGCCATCAACCTCTCCCTATGCCTTCAGTATCGTTGGCCGTTCGCTGCGGTGATTGTCCACGTAGTTTCGATCAATCGCCGCAACTCCCGGTCCGGCGAGATCGCTTTTTTATACAGCGGACTGCAGGGCGTCTCGGACAGCTTAATCGACAGCCAGCGCAAATCGGTGGTCTGGTTGTAATCACGTTAGCCCTCGGCCAGATAGGTGAACTGGTTCAATATTCCTATCAAACTGCGGTTGGCCGTCTTTGCGTATTGGAAATCGAGCATGGCTGTCAATTCATGCTCGATCAGTGAGTGAGGTGCACCGTATACGAAAAGGACAGACGCAAGATGTTCGGAAAACCGCTGCGCCAGTTTTGCTGCTGGGGCCAGTGGCATCAAGACCGGCAGCAGTGTCAGTTCATTGACCAATAATGCGACCTGCGGCTTCCAGAACAGCGTAGTGGCATACCAATTTCTAAGGTAGGTCGTTGGCGCGATTTGTTCAGCGTTCACGGGCGGTTTCACCCGGTCGAGCAACTTCTTGGTGCAGTGGATAGTTAAGGTCATTGTTTTGCCAATTGTCCTTCGACTTTCGCTGCATTCAAGTCCTAACGCTGGCAGAGCTGATGCAGCATCTCAAACCACGATTGACGGCCAGAGACCTGACCTTCGCCAGTGACCGCAGTTGGTCCAGACCTGCTCGACATCGGACCGACCACCGGTCTTGTCTTACACTCTGTGCAATTGGGGAGGCGCAAGTGGGTCTGGATGATCGGGACTGGTATCGCGAAGCTCTGCGTGAGCGAGAGAAGCAGCGCAGAATTGACGAAACGCGCTCTAAATTTTCTGCGTTCACCGATAAACATCTGAGAGCAAAGAAAACATCACCGGCAATAACGGGATTCATTCCAATGCTGGTCATTTGGTGCGCTGTCATGGGGGTGCTGTATGTACTGATGACGCACTACCTCAAGCAAGCCCAAGTAATAGCAAATGGCAATCTCATCATCAACCGTTCACAAAATGGTCACTTTTACACCCCCGGTAAGATTAATGACGTGGATGTCAAGTTCCTGGTGGATACGGGAGCTTCTCTGGTTAGCGTGAGTGAAAAGTTTGCGCAAAAGGCTCGCATTGTTAGAGGTGTACCCACGACTTTCCAAACAGCCAATGGTGAACAGCCTGGGCGGGTTGTTGGAAACGTCGGGGTGTCAATCGGACCAATTACAGTCAACAACGTCAAAGTGGGCGTGGGACTTCGCATGCGCGATGAGGACGAGGCCCTTCTGGGCCAATCATTTCTGTCCAAATTCGACGTAACGATCGGCAAGGACCAAATGACACTACATCCGCGGTAGCCATTTGAATTTACAGCCTTCGAAGCGACACCGATGCCATGCGACATGTGCGGAGTTCGCGAGCAATTCCATTGACGTGTGTAACACAGTTTCTAAAAAATTGCGCCTTGCCTAATGCGTCAACTGTTTTGGTGTGCGCATCTGGCTTTGGCGATCATTGTCATCATGCTGAGTGCGATCATGCGCTTGTTCCAACGTCTCCACAGCACTAGTCTTGTCCTGTTTGATTCCCGCCGCCCGTGCAGCTGTTTCCGTACTGTTGGTATAGATCCGAGTGGCATGGCTAGCCCGAGTAACCCCCACGTAAAAGCTGCGGTCCGCAAACACCTTGGCCATCTGCTGCAGTTGCCGCTCCTGCACAGCAGTGTTCTCATGCTCCGGGGTACGAATCAGAAACACGACTTGCTGCTGCGTTGAACCCTGAGAGGCATGGACGGTGGACGCATAGGCATGGTCCCAGTGCTTGTTCCTGTCAAGATCGATGCTGTGCGATTCCACTGCATTGCCCCGGTTCACCTCCAGCGAGGCTACGCCATCCTTGATTGCCACAATGCGCGCAACCGTCCCGTTGGTCAGATCGCCCGCATTGCGCGTAAGCCGAATCAGATCCCCCACCGCAATATCGCGCTGCTCGCTCTGGTACACCTCGACCTTATTGTGCTTGAGCGGACTCCAGTCGATCTGCTGACCATTGTCCTTTTGCAAGACCACCCTGCCCTGCTGCGCGTGCACTTCCACGACCCGCGTGTACTCGCCCTGAACCAAATCAATGGCTTTGTATGTCTTGCCGGAGCGAACCACATCGCCCACCTTGTAATACTTTGCCTCCTTGATTTGCGCCCGGGTCTTACCCCCCGAGTCAGGACGCACCAGAACTTCTCGATGGTGGTCAGGTCCCTGCAACTCACCGGACTTTCGCATTCCATCGCGAACCCCAGCGTTGATGGCATGCCGGTCCTTGTTGAACGGCGTAATGACCAGGGTGTTGGCACGCTCACCTGCGGTCATGGCAAGCATATCTGCCACTACCGCGTTAACCAGGGTACTTTGCGTCTGAGCGCCATCACGGCGCTGAAGTTTTGACTCCTTGATCTCCCGAACCATGCCTGCCTTGTCCATGTAGGAAAATGCCCTGGCATTGCTGGCAAGTTCTATCTCATTCAAGCGCTCACCCGATTCGAGTCGGTCGTGACCTGTCAGGATCGCAACCGCTTGCTGCATCTCAGGCGTCTTCTGGCGACTGATCTCGGTCATGTACGCCGTGCTGATTCCGTGCTTTTGCGCCAACTCAAAGGGTTTACCAGCCTCCACCCCTTGTAACTGAAGCTTGTCGCCCAGGTACACCACCTTGGCCCCGGCGGTTTGCGCCATGGCATCGATCACCGACTTCTGCTTTTGCGACAGAAACGAGGACTCGTCCACCACCCACATCTCTGCCTTTCGCTCGAATCCGTCGGCATACCGCTTGGCAAAGGCAATGTCCCCCTGCAGCTTGCGCTCTTTGACCACAAACATGGAAACCGTGTCACTCGCAATTCCGGCCTCCCGGCTTAGAGTCTGTGATGCCGCACCGGTGGGAGCCATGCCGCGCACCACCATGCCTCGTTCCTGTGCCATGGAGTTCAAGGCTTTGAGCATGGTGGTTTTGCCCGTTCCGGCCAAGCCCTGCACTTCGATATACCGGTCCCGAGTCGTTAAGGCCAGTGTCAAGGCATCTTTCTGACCGTCGGTATAGGCAAAGCGCTTGTCACTACGGGAATTCTTAGCCTCCGCATTGCGCCGCATCGCTTCCTGGGCAATCCGCTCTCCCACCTCCTGAACTGTCATGACGGGAGCGGTTTGTCCCTTCTGTGCCCTGACCTGCTCAAGGGACCAGGTCTCCGAACTGATCATCTTGCGGCTGGTGTACTGCCCACCCGGGAGTCTCACCAAATCACCATCGCGCTCGAGCTTGTCAAAGGCCAGCTGGACCTGATCGGGTCCCAGGCGCCCAGCGCCATGGGCGATGGCCGTGGCCAAGAGAAGTGATTTATCCACAACGGCTTCACGCTCAAACAAGTGACCGGCGGCAAACACCATGGCCTCGCGTCCGCTAAGGCGGTCTTGTGGCACAAACCCACCTTTGTCCTGGTGCTCCTGCGCGCGCTGACTAATGGCAGCGAAGTCAATCCCCAGTTTCTCTGCTTGCTGCTTCCAGTCGGTAATCAGTTGCGTGTGGTTGACTTCGGTCTTGCGTCCCCGTGTCAGCAGCGTGGCTTCTTCGCGCTGTTCGCGCGTGGCGGTGTTGATATCAATGCCGCGCGACTTCAGAGCCGCTTCAATCTCTGCGCGGCGCTGGCTAAAGTGCTCGATCTGCTCTCGGGTAATTCCGGCAATCTCAAAGTTACCTTTGTCGTCGGTGCGGGTCAATTCATACCCCAGCGCCTGCAAGCGGCTGGCTAACTCTGCGGTGTAGATGGCCGAGATCAGTCCCTTGTCTTCAAAGATGGGGGTGTTGTCCAGAGACCGCCACTTCCCATCCCCCCGTTGTGTCACATTCAGGATGACAGCATGGGTGTGGGTCTGGGGATCAAGCTCCCGGGAGGTGTTGTGCCGAAACATGGCCACCGAAAGATTGCCAGTACGCACATGCTCGGTTTGAGAACCAACGGTGTACCGCGTCCCGGAGAGCTCCCGCTCCACATACGTTAACGCCTTGAGCACGGCGGCCTCATGGGCATCGCGCACCTTCTTCTTCCCGGCCACTTCGGCCAGCAAGGAAACGCTCTTGGGTGCCGAGAAAGTCATGTCGGTGCCCGGGCGGTGGTCCCGCTCGGAAGCGCCGGATTTCTCATTACGGGTGAGTTTGCCCAGTTCCTGTCCAGCCACATGGCCTTGGAGTAGCTGCGCAAACTGGTGTTTGTCCACTTTTCCGGAAAGTCCCAGCGCCTGCGCACCCTGCCCGAACCAGGCCGATTCTTCTAGACCCTGCTCCTGGGTGTAGTAGTTGTCCTGGCTGAAATAGTGCATGGCACTGCCTGCACTACCGACATTGGAAAGACTGATCATGGCGTGGAATTGAAATGGCGTTAAAGATCGGAATGGATTGCTGGCTACAGGTCCGAATAGGGAGAAGGAGATCGCTTGGGAACAACCACGGGCAGCAAAGCGGGTTCTTGGACCCCGCCGGTTTCACAGGCTGCTTCCATTTCACCCTCAACTTCTGGCAGCCCATTCACCTCGGTGGATGCCGTAGCTATCGGATCCGTATCCATGGGAACGTCATCCGTTGGGCCCACACTGGCAGGCGATTCCAACGGGGTACGTGGAAACTTCACCGAGAACCCATCCCGCTCTACAAATCCCTCTGCCAACTTCAGGCTGGGCACAAAGTTATAGGACACCCGGGCAATCGGGTAGTCCCCCGGTATCACCAGGTAGCCGTGCATGTCGGGTAGTTTGAGGATTTCCGAGGTCAGCACAATGTCGCGCAGAGAGCGCCTGGCCGACACACTCACGCCGTCGCGCTGCGCGTTCAAACCGTAGCTGAGCGTCTCTTCTTTTTCATCTACTTCGGCCTGGCCCATGAGATCGGCCAGCAATTTGGCAGCGGCGCCATCGGTCACCCGCAATAGCAGTTTGGTCTGGCAGCCTGAGATGATGGTCTTGGCCAGGTCATGCCCATAGGTCTCGTACAACTGGGAGAAGTCCTGCACCCCCAGCACTACACACAAGCCATATTTGCGGGTGTTGGTAAGTGCTAACTTGAGAATGTCGAGCTTTTGCAGGGTTGGCAGCTCATCGATAAAGAACCACAAGCGCTCCCGGTGGATCGGCTCCAGGTCCAGCACCGCCTTGATCGCGGTGTCAATCCACAAGGACAAAACCGGCTTCAAGGCTTCGCGCATGGATTCGCGTGCCGTGATGAACATCCAGGCATCCGAGTCCTCATGCACCCAGCGCCGGATCGAGAAAGGCTCGCCGGTATCAGGCAAGAAGCGGAATGACTCCAACTGGTTCTGCACCGTCATCTTCAAACTCATGCCGGTACGCTCGGTTTTGGGATCGACATAGGTCGCCCCCGCCGTTCCGACCAGTAGCGCATAGAGGGATTCCAGATTGCTCTTGGCAATGGCGTTGTACAAGTCCCGGTTGGTCTTGCGCTCTTCACGGCCTAATACCCGGTACACGTCCTTGAGCACCATACGACCGGCCTGGGCCCAGAAAGGATCTGTTTCGGCCGGATCCGGAATCAAACCATTGGCCATATTGTCAAAGTGGTAGTCCTTCTGGATTTCGTTCCAGACATTCCAGTTCGGACTTCGGGCATCGAGCGGATTCATCAGAATGTCCTTGCCCTCCCGAAAGAACGCCTGGGTGAATTCGCCGGTGGGGTCATAGACAATGGCGCGCTTGCCCCGTGCACGCAATTGCTTCATCAGCGCAAAGAACTGCTGGGACTTGCCAGTACCCTGAGCTCCGCCAATCAGGGTATGCAGCGTTTCCGATTTGGCCCGCATGGGAACGCCAGCCAGCAAATACGGACTGCAATCGTTCCTGGCCGTTAAAAGCGATTTCAACTCCTCTCCGCTGACCAGGCTTGATCCCCGCAAGAAGTCATCGGTCATCTTCTTGCGACCATAGAAGAACAGGTAGTAGCTGGCAAAGATGGCAAAAATCAGGGAAACCAAGCCACCGATCAGAAAGCCATTCTTGGCAATTCGCACCGCATCGCTTGCAAGGGGATCGGTCAGCGCAATCGCCTCCTTGGCATCCGTAACGGTCTTACGGTGAGCGATCTCCAGCTCAACAGTGGAGTTCTTGAACATCAGCATGACCACCAGTCTGGCTGCGATGTTGCGCTCCAAGGCGTACATCCGCACACCACTGGCCATGACGTAGAAATAACCCGATCCCACCACCAGGGTGAAAACCAAGGAAACCAGAAACAGATTGCGCAACGCGACCAGGACCAGAGATGCCTGGTGGGTCCAAAGTTCGGACCCCCGGGCAAAGTTGCCCATCGAGGTTCTGGGTTCGCGCTGGGCCATGGCAATAGATCCTTGCAGGAGTTCTTCTACAAACCTTTAAGCGCCTGCACCTTCTTGTTTGCCTCAAGTTGTGCATCGTAGAGATCCTGGGGATTGCGCGATTCGACAATCCGGGTTACCAGCGCCTCGGTCAGGAACATCGACTTCCAGGCTTCTTCGGGCAAAGTGGACTTTCCCATTTCAGCGCTAGGCACGCTGGATGCGATTGCCTGGAGCCGCTCCTCAATCTTTTCAAAAGACTCAGCGGCAAGTCCAACCATCAGCGTTTGCTTGAGGAACTGGGACAGACTCAGTCCGGCTTCGTTCGCCTTGGTCCGGTAGTAGGCGACTACCTCTTTCTCCAGGCGCAGTCCGATGACTTCGGTTGCACCTTTTCCAGCTCCTTTGGGTCTGGGCATGGTTGATTCACTCCCCGTGTCTGACGCCCCGAAACACCGCCTTGAAGCACGCAATTCAGGGACAAGTTTGTTAACAAATGGGGGTCACTGTTAACAGATAACTGCTTTCGGTGTTATCAAGCAATTTGCAGTGATTCCCCAAGGAAACTATAGCCAGGAGGGTTCCCCTGTTGTTGGGTATTTGCCTTCGGTGTAGAAACTGCAATCTTCGGTGTTAACACGCTAAAACTTCTGAGCGCCAAAGGTTCTACGGACTTCAACCCCGTTGCGTCTTGTGTGACAAATTTAGGGGGGTACGGGGACGCCCCGTTGTTTTACCGGAACACTCCGACTGTCATGACAGTTTGAGGGGTCGGTAAAACCGATTTTGAAGTGCAGCTCCCACGGGACACGCCCAAACACCGAGTTCCGGTGAAGGGCAAGTGGACGGTGGAAACCTGCAAGGGTTTGGAGCACAACCACTGCAGAGGGGGTCAGGAATGAAAGCAACCGGGATGTTGAAGTCCCAGCGTTCAATGATGCAAAAGGCTCCATTTTCTCCCAGATTGGGTAATTTCAGCAATCGATCAAATTCTGAAGAATCTGAAGAATTGGGAAATCTTTATAAATCAACGATCAACGCAGACTTGCGAAATCAGTAAATCGATCCATTCAGTAGAAATTGCTGATTTTTAGAATAATTCGAACTACAGCAATTTCCGAGATTGACGCTAAACTTGTGAATACTCGAATTTTATAAACCTCTCATTTCTCAGAACTAGCTGTATCTATGACTAAGCCCGATTTACCAGAAAAGCCCTCCAACAAGACAATGACCATCGAAGAGGAAATTGCCAAAACCGCAGACAAGCTGCGCAAACTCCAGGACAAGCAAAAGGAGTTGCAGCGCAAGGAACGCGAACGCTGCCAAAAGGCAGTGTTTGACCTGATGAAGTCGGAGAAACTCGATCAGGTTTCTGTCGAAAACTGGACCAAGGCGCTTCCTGAGATCAGGAAACTTTTAGGTTTGAATCAGGCAAAGGGCGTTGATTAGGTATTTGTCGAGTTTTTTGAACGTGCACTAAAGACCGCGTTGCCACTCGGCACGAAGTTTGGTAGCCGCCGGGTGATTGATGGCATGGGCTACTTCCTGCAGGAGTCGATGCTTTTCTGCACCAAGGACGCCTTTGAGAACCAGCCAGTTGGACGCGTGGTCGCTGCGAAACACCGTGCGCTTGAGCTCCAGCGTTTGCAAGACCTGCTCCATTTCCGCAAACAGTCCCATTTGGTTCAAGGGCTCCCATTCGGGGTAGTTTTTTCTGAACCTATCTTCCCCCTGGGGAAAGCTAACTACCAGAGTTGCCAGAAACTCGGGTTGCGTCAAGTTCGCAAGATGCGCAGAGTTCTGGGCGTGTTGGCGGGAGTGCAAGCGACCACCGAGTCCGTTGAGCAGCATGACCGAACGTGTGATACCCGCTTGGCCCAGTTTGTCCAATGCATCCCGGGTGGTTTCAAAGGTTTCACCCTTGTTCACTTTCAGTAAGACCTCGTCATCGCCAGACTCTGCACCGATGTAGGCAAGGGTCAAACCTGCATATCGCAACTCTTTCAGTTCATCGACCGTTTTGTTGCGAACATTGCGGGGCAGGCAGTAGCTGGAAATCCGGCGAACCCGCGGTAAATGTTCGTTGATTGATTGCAACAGGGTCATGAGGCGCCGGGTGGATAGCGCCATGGCATCGCCATCGCCCAAAAACACGCGCTGGACCTGATCGGGATACTGTTTACCGATCTGGCGGATTGACTCCAGGATCTCCGGTTCATCGCGAACGGCAAACTTCTTTTGCGGTGCGGTGTACATCTCGCAGTAGGTGCACTTGTTCCACGAACAGCCGTTTGTCACGGGCAGGATCAGGGAATCGGCTTCGCTGGGTGGGCGAAAGACCGGGCTGATGTAGCGGATGGGGATGGTGGTCACAAGGGATCTCGGTAAAGAATGCAATGCATTGACCGTTGACGGACAAATTCCTGATTCGAATTGAAGACCGGTATTTCACCAAGAGTATCTCAAGCGATAGCCATAAGGGACCCAGTTCATTGAATCGAAAGCCAAGAACGTATGCGAACGTTTTGGCAATGATTGAATCATCTTGTACAATTTGAAGACGTACATAGGAGAACACCATGCCCGGGGTTGCAGTCAAGGATAACAGTCGCTTAGCGCTTCGGATACTTCCGGCGGACAAGGCTAAGTTGATGCGAGCAGTGGCGCTGGAGCACACCGACATGACCGATTTCATTCTTCGAAACGCACTGCGAGCAGCCGATGACGTCATTGACCAAGCCGAGCGCATCGAGCTGTCCAAGCGTGACACCCGGTTGTGGCTCGATCTTCTGGACAATCCGCCCAAGGCGAACGCGCGCCTGATTGCTGCAGCCAAGGCGCTGCCGCAAACGCCATGACGGGTTTGCCCGCTTGGCACGAAGAGCCCATCGACAAGCGTCACAACCGAAAAGACTTCGATTGTGGTCACAGCGCCCTAAATTTGTACCTGCAAGCGCACGCCAGGCAAAGTCATGAAAGCGGCGCATCAAAAACCTATTTGGCGGTAGCCGATCATGACGGTCACAGCATTCTTGGGTATTACACACTGAGCCCAGCACAGGTTAATTTTGAGCGGGTGCCTGAACTGGCGCGACACAATTTGGGGCGCCACGATGTGGGAGGGTTCCGACTGGGTCGTCTCGCAGTCGGCACAAACTGGCAAGGTCAGGGTCTTGGCGGACAGTTGCTGGTGGCGGCCGCCAGGCGCTGCATGCGCGCATCCGAACAAGTGGGCGGCACCGCCTTGATGATTGATGCCAAGGATGCGAAAGCCGCAGATTGGTACAAGCTCTTTGGTGCGGTCGCCTTGCTGGATGTGCCCCTTTCGCTACTCATGCCCTACGCACTGCTTCAGGATGCACTAACCAAAGTTGGTAAATCACTGTGACAAACAAGAAACCAGCAGCTTCCTCAGCGCAAATCACGAAAACCAGGGGCCGGAACAAATCGATCCGATTCACTGCGCTGGACCAAAAATACTTCGCAGATGCATTGTTGTCTGCACCGAAGGCTGCTCCTGCGCTCAATCGCGCGTTCTTGCAACGGACAATATTATTGGCTCAAGACTAGCGCCTGAATCGATCACTCCAATGCCTCGCATCACCACAAGTCATGCGCAGTCACATCGTTCTCACACATAAAGTCCGTCCGTTTGGCATCGCCCACACCGGGCAATTCCTCGTCCTGGGCATCAACTCTTAGGGTTCCAGCTAACCTGCCCACTTCCACCAAGGCGGCCTCTTGTGCCTCCCCCCAAGCTCCCGCAAAACTCAGGCGCAAACAGTACCGGTACTTCTGACTGGCACAAAACAGTTGCCCCGGTCCAACCACAATGCCCCGCTCTTTGCATAGATAGAACAGCTCCATCGTGTTCAGATGCCTGGGTAGTTCTACCCACAAGGTGTATCCCGCCGGTGGGTCAAACACCTTGGTCCCTTTCGGAAAACTTCCCTGTATTACCTTACGGGCCTGCCCCAGGCGCTGCTGCATCATGGAGCACAGGCGACGCAAGTGGGCCTCATAGCTACCTTGCGTTAAAAGATCGGCCAATGCATATTCGAGCAAGGCATTGGTCGATGCCCCCTGAACCCGTTTGAGCGTTGCAACCGCCTTGCTCCATCGGCCCCCTTCCACCCAACCCAAGCGGATACCGGGTGCCACGGTCTTGGCAAACGAGCCGCAAGTCATCACCCAGCCGTCGGTGTCAAAGGCCTTGACCGCCTTGCGCCGGGCATCGGTGGCCAAGAGATCGTTAAACACCACATCTTCAATTAGGGGAACCTGGTGTTGTGCCACAAGCTGGGCCAAAGCCCGCTTTTGCGCAACCGGCATGACCGAGCCTAATGGGTTCGACAGCGTTGGCACCAGCAGTATGGCTTTGATGGGCTGTGTTTCCAGTCCCAATTGCAGGGCAGCCAAGGAAATGCCGGTCTTCGGATCGGTCGGCAGGGACAGCGCTTTGAGATTCATGGACTCCAACAGGTCTAAAAATCCAAAGAAGGTCGGGCTTTCCACCGCCACCATATCGCCGGGCTTGGTCACTGCCGCCAGACACAGGGCGACGGCATTGATGCAACCGGAAGTAATCACAATGTTGTCACCCTGCAAAGAACACCCCAGGTGCAGTGCCCGCAGGGCAACGGCATTGCGCAAAGCCAAGGTTCCCGCTGAACTGGTGTACTCGGTCAAGGTGTTGCGCTTCATGCGGGCCGCACGACTCACGGCCACCCGGATACGGTCCTGATCAAAGTAGTCCGCGTCCTTGGGGAAATACCCTGCAAAGCTTGTCACCTGCTTTGCCGACTCGGCAGAAATCAACGGAGCAGTGGCTTTGGGTACAGCGGGTTGGCGTTGGATTTTGCGAACCAGGTCGGCTGCCTTGGCTTTACTCCCAGGAGCGACAAAGTAGCCCGACTTGGGCCTGGGTTGCACCAAGCCATGTTCTTCAAGGTATCGAAACGCCTGAACCACGGTAGAGACAGAAACGCCGTCCTGTGCGGCAGTGTCACGCACCGACGGCAGTCGTTGCCCAGATTTGAGCGAACCGCCGGCGATCATTTGTGCCAGGCGCAATGCAATCTGCAGGTACAGCAAAGAGGCGGGCGGAGGTCTTGAGTCCTGGGTCGTCATGAGTTCCATGCTAAGGCATGCATCGACCTTTGCGCACCGATTCATCGCAATAAAGCAGCACAGATTAAGTCTATGACGACCAGTACAGATGGGTCGCTAACCAGTATTGCGTGGTTCCACATGGCATAACTTTGTGTCTGGGCAAGAAGGCAGCAATCTTCGACAGTAGGGTCTCACCATCAGGAGATCCACCATGCAGCAACTTCCAACCGCCTTGACACTCTTGCCCCAGCAGGCCCGCATGATCAATGCAAGCGAGGGTTTTCGCTTGGAAGTGCGCAGTGGCTGCCTTTGGCTGACCCGACTGGGAGACTCGGTAGACCGCTTCCTGGTCGCAGGAACGTCCATTGAACTTCACGAGAACCAGGTGCTGATCCAAAGTGATCGGCATCCGGGGACAACGGATCTGGCGTCAGCGCACTATGCGCTGGTGCCACTGACGCAATTCGCTGCGCATCGGCCATCGGTCAGCCCGATCAAAACCGTTCTGGGCTCGGCGGGGTTGGTAGTTCAGGCCTTGATCCGACTGACGCGGCCACACGGAATCAGTACAGGAGCAGCCGCCAGCGTGAATTCATAAGCGGCAATGGGGGCTCGCGCAAGCAGCACACATTGCCTCGCCCAAAAAATGGGCCGCTGCCACCTGCGGCCCGTTTCCCCTACCAGGGCAAATCATCGTCGCTGAGCGCTGCCCCACTTTGCGCACCCTCCCCGACCTCTCCACTTGATCCGGCCTCCACCGGCATGGATTTGCCATGCGGCGCATCCGTATCTTTCTTGCCCAACATTTGTAGATCCAATCCAACGATCTCGGTCGTGAAATGGTCGGCTCCGTTTCGGTCCTGCCATTTGCGCGTGCGTAGTCTTCCCTCCAGGTAAAGGGCAGTTCCTTTGCGCAGGTATTTACCAGCCAATTCGGCCAGACTGCGTCGCAGCACGATGCGGTGCCACTCTGTTCGTTCTTGCTTGACTCCGTTGGAATCTCTCCAACTGTCGGAAGTTGCCATGCTGAAGGTGGCCACCGGGGTGCCGTCGGGTACATAACGAATTTCGGGGTCAGCTCCCAGGTTGCCGATCAGGATCACTTTGTTGATAGATGCCATGTTGATTTCCTCGCTTTGGTTGATAAATCTTTTGATTGGTGTTGCGCTCAGTGCTGCCGTTTGGCCTTGATTTCTGCCAGGGTGCAGGGTTGGAAATACAGATTGAGTTCGGCGCCATAACGGGTGATTTCCGCAATGGAGATGTAGCCCAGCTCCGCGCACTCCTCATCGCCATTGAGGACCGCATAACCAAATGCCTGCTGTACGCCACCTTCCATGTCTTTCTCCAGGATGTACCAGTCACTCCCTCCCAGGAAGTAATGCAGGTGCACAACGGCCTGTTCCCCCATTCCATCCTGTTCGTAGGTCGCGGGCATGGACTCAATCAGTTGGGCCATGTCGATAAACATCTGCCGAAAGAAGTCCCCCTCCTCGCCTCGGCACGCATCGACCATGGTGAGCATTTGCAGCCGTGAGAGATAGGGTTTGACGGTCAGAATGGCTTGGGCGGTCTGCAGTTTCTGATTGCGTTTCCCATCCATCGTGTTGCAGGATTCAGAGCCGTTTGAATTGGCGGTATTCGGTGTTGTTTGGTTTGCTGTTGTCATGGTGCTTCCTGGCTGGTTAAATTTCTATCGCCGTTTGGTGCTTCGCAAGCGCAATGGACACTGCGTAGACTTGTCTGCCTCCGGGGTATGCCCATCCCGGAAGTGACCATCCCCATGCATAGCGGTTTGGTGTTTCCCAAGTGGTGAATTCCCGCCGGGTGTTCTTGGGCATGATGTCGCGCTGGTCTCGTTTCAAGAGTTCGTAGAACTCACCCCACGTAACCTCCACCATTCCAGCGGGAATACTTGGTTCAACTGCACTTGTTTCTTGCGTCATGGATTGGTTCCTGTTGTTAGTGCAAGACTGCTCGGTGTTCACTTCCTGATGCGGCGCAGGCCGACGACAAAGCCAATGGCAGGAATGGCACAGAGGATGAGAATGAGGAGTTGCATGGTCTTCACTCCTTACCCATCGTGTTGCAAGATTCAGAGCCGTTAGTGGGATTTGTTTGGTTTGCTGCTGTCATGGTGGTGATCTCCTGGTTGGTTTAAAAGCCATCGCCTCGCTGAGTTCTTTCGCCGTTGTGGGGTGGCAT
>JFJP01022018.1_pt1 | contig 26849 bp, 19 predicted proteins | sample 431651 | NCBI WGS metagenome assembly JFJP01 (sample SAMN02602958, study PRJNA72255) | Microbial mat metagenome, whole genome shotgun sequencing project. | biome: fresh water; feature: sink hole; material: water; isolation source: purple microbial (photo- and chemosynthetic) mats found in...
CTTCGCCCTCACCCCGGCCCTCACCCCGGTGGGGAGAGGGAGAACTTAACAGCCCTGCCTCTCCGAAGGAGAGGGGGTGAGGTAGTATCTAACGCCGGCCCACCCAGACCCGTTCTTCAACCCAGCGGCCTTCATGTTCCATAATCTCAATCCATCCTTCGGGAATCCATCTGCCCTGTCTGTTATAATGAGCAGGATTCCAGACCCGCTTGTAGGTCTGCGGCACCCAAGTTTTCCGTGTCTCCCAATGCCCGCGGGGACACTGCGGCGCGGGCGGAGCCTGATAAACCGGCGGCGGGGACGGCATCGAGGGCGCATAAAAACGCGGCTGTGCCGGCGTATAATTAAATGTCTGGCTCGGATTTGCGACGCTCGTTTCGTTATTCGGCTGCTGTGCCGCGTTCAGAAGCGCACTGCCGACAATGGCTGCTCCCAGACCGATGGCAACGCCTTCCCAGCGATGCCGCTGTTTTGAGCCTGCCCATGCCGGCGAAGTCAGCAGACACAGACATACCATTACTGCAACGGATGAAACCAGTATTTTTTTCATAAAGATACCTCCTTTTTTCTTTTTCTGAAACTATCAGACACCGCACTTTGAAAAAAATTCAAAGCAAGGTTTCTTTTTTTGAACCACGAAAACACGAAAAGTTTTAAAACACGAAAAGTTGAAATATTTCTTTCAAAATTTTGTATTTCTCCTGCCTCCGTGTTAAAAAAAAATTTGTGATTCATTCGTGATTCAATATTCGTGATTCATTCGTGGCAAAATAATAAGCCGTTCTTGGGCTTGACTACAACTCCACTGTTGTTTCCTGCAACATGAGACTCAGTGCTTTTGCGGAAGGAATTTTTTCCGACAATGCCTTGAGCAATGCCGCATCGCTCTGATTTTTCCTCAGCTTGATATGGTAGGCATAGTCAAGGCGTTCACCCTGTTTCATGTCTCTGAGGCTGATGAGGGCAAATGTTTTGCAATGGGTTTTTAAAATACGCTCCAGCTCGATTCGGCTCTCATCGCTGTTGTCAATATTGAAACGGAGCATTCCGTCAAAATGGCTGGTCTGTCCCAGCGGCGTGAAGTGAAGCACCACCGCAACAAAGACAAAGCCTGCTGTTCCTACAACAGAAATCGTATAAGCGCCCACGCCGCACGCGATGCCTGAGGCTAAAGCTGCAAACATGAACAGAATATCTTTCGGGTCTTTGAAATTCGTGCGGAATCGGATGATTGCCATTGCGCCGATCATGCCCAGTCCCCGTGCAAGACTGTCTCCGATTGCCTGCATCACGGTTGCGGCGACAATGGAACCGAGGATTAGCCCCTGCACATAGTTGCGGGAGTAGGAAAGCCCCCGGAATGTTTTGATATAAGTGACGCCCACCAGCGTGGAAAGCAGAAATGAAATCAGTACGGTATAAACAGCCGTCAGCACGGCAGAATCAGGCGAGGCGTTCTGAAGCGTTAAGAAATCAAGCATAGTTTTCTCCTTTAAAATTTGTTTTTCTTTGCGTTCTTTGCGTTCTTTGCGAGAGACAAAAAGGTTCTCGCAGAGGGCGCAGAGGGCGCAAAGTAAAGCGATTTTTCAAATCGCTTAAATCTGCGCCTTTGCGAGAGACAAAAAAGGTTCTCGCAAAGGGCGCAGAGGGCGCAAAGATTAAAAAGATTACCGGCTGTAATAATTCCGGTTTTCTATATTTTTTTTCTTTGCGTCCTTTGCGTCCTTTGCGAGAGACAAAAAAGGTTCTCGCAAAGGGCGCAGAGGGCGCAAAGGTTAAAAAGATTACCTGCTGTAATAATTGCGGTTTTCTATATTTTTTTTCTTTGCGTCCTTTGCGTCCTTTGCGAGAGATAAAAAAGGTTCTCGCAAAGGGCGCAGAGGGCGCAAAGGTTAAAAAGATTACCGGCTGTAATAATTCCGGTTTTCTATATTTTTTTTCTTTGCGTCCTTTGCGTTCTTTGCGAGAAATAAAAGCATCTCTGCAAGACAATGTTTATCCATAAGCAGCCATTCTCTCGCCAGTGTCGTATTGATAAAGCCCTAAGACTTGGATAACACCGGTCATATATTTTGAAAAACTCATCCGCTGAAGCTCGAAATATCGGATTAAGTCAATCATCCAGAGCGGCACCTGTGAGGTATAGCATTTCAGTTCGAGAATCACAGAGCATCCGGGCGGAAACACAGTCTCGGCGTCGCAGGGAATCATTTCCGCCTCTCTGGGAACAAGGTTGTATTCGCTTTCAGGCATGTATCTCAAATTCGCGTCAAAGGTCACGCGGGCATAGTCGTCCACGTCGCTGATATACGCTTTCCGCACATACTGCGTCAGCACTTTCGGCTCGACATTGTAAGTGAAAATCGTCCGCTCGAACAATTGCCGGTTCTTTATTTCCGAAGGCGCATCGTTTTTCTCACGGCATTCAAATCCCGGTTCTGTATAGACTTTATACCATTCCTCGTCGCTGACCGTTGCACGGTATTTTCTGACCACGCTGCCGATTTTCTGTTTGATTTCAAGGAAATACGGCATTGCCGGATGATCGCCGTAGGAGCGGACCCGCATATTGAAACGATTTTCCGCGCCCTCCATTCTTTTTCTCAGAAACAGATAAGCGGGAGAATCAAGATAGAGATTATTGACTCGGTAGAAGCTGTTTTGAGCGTTCAGCGAGTATTTATCCAATGAGCAATAAACCGAGGCAAAATCGGAAATCGGTTCTATCAGTTCCCAGGGAATGCCGAACTTGAGTTCATAGCGGTCAAGCCGTGGCGGCAAACCTTTCTGTTTGTTTTCTCTCATCGTATCTCCAAAGGGGTGAGGGGTTGCAGGTTGCAGGTTGCAGGTGAGTCAAACCTCTGACCCCTCACCTCTGACCTCTGACCTCTCACCTCTAACCAATTTTTTAAAGGCTTCTCCGAAAGCCTGCCGGTGATGCTCATCAGCTCGATATACTGACGCCGGATGAGATAGGCAGTACGATTCAGCCGCATATCGCTTTCCAAAATACTTTCCTTTATTTTCAGCAGGGTAAGCGGATTGATGCCTTCCATTTTCATATATTTTTTAAATGAAATTTCGGCATTGCTGTCCGGCTTCCGGCTCACGAGAATACGGTGCTGGCGGATAAGCCGATCTAACGAAGCGGAAAGCGATCTGATCTTTTCGGAAGTCTCCCTTTTCTCTTCTTCATAAGCCAGTTTTTCATCAAACCATATTCTTTTCCTGCGATTGATGTCTTCTCTGTCAGAGTTGACAAAAGGCAGATTGAAGCCCAACTCGACCGACACAGCTTTTTCCGTGTTGCCGTCCTTTGCCGAATCATATTCCACGTTCAGGGAACTTAAATATTTCTTATTTTTTGCCTCCTCGAACTTGTATCTGCTTTCAGCAAGTTCTGTTTTTACATGCTGGTAGCGCAGATGGATATTATTGTCCGTGGACTCAACAGACTGAATATCCTGAATCAGTTTTCCGATAGCTTCGGGGTCTGTCAGCTTTTCCTCATCAAAGACTATTTCCTCATAATCGCCTGCAATGCTTTTGATCTTTTCGATAATGCCGTTTACATTGTTTTCAAGCTTGACGAGTTCCAACTGAAGAGCGACATATCGGTCTTCAGCGGAAACCAGCGTGCGGATGTCAAATGACAGATCACTCACACTCATTTTCTTGAGAACGCTGACTTCATCTTCATAAACCGCCAGCAGTGTTTTATTCATGTTGAGCAAAGATAAATTCTCAAGAAAATCAAGCGCCAGCAGATAGCGGTTTTGCAGAACCGTGTCAAACAATGACTCATGTTCTGTTCTCACAGCCTCTCCGGTTGTTTCGGAAATCTTTTTGCTGATTTCGGTTTCTCCCCAGCCTCTGGGATAGAAACGGAGCGCATATTTCTGCTTTTCAATATCAAATTCCTCAGTCTCGGTGCGGAACTCGATTCTGTCAAGATAGGGCGTGCTTTCAGGAGAAGCTTCCATATATTCAACTAATTCGCTGTGGCTTTGCAGTTGCGGGTCTTTTTCCGCGGTGGCAAGAAAGCGATCTATTGTCAGCGACTCCCCGTTTGTAAGCGTTGCGGAGAAAAAAAAGGCTGTGATAAAGGTCAGCAAAAAGATTTTCATAACATCCCTCCGACAAGAGCAATCTGTGATGCCTTATCATCCCCCTGATCGAAACTGATGACCAGACTGTCTTTGTCGCTGCCTGCTGCAATGCCTTCGGGATTCAATCCTTCAAAGCCGGTGATGAGAGTCATATTTCCGGTATTTTCATCCAATTTCCAAAGGCTTCCGCCTGCCTGATCCGATAAAGTTCCGGTCACATAAAGCGCATTGTTGTGATAGAAAAGGTCGGAAATATGCTCCTGCTGCAATGTCTCATCTGTCTTGAGCAAAATCTTCTTCCAGAGAGAAATCTGATTGTCGTCTGATTTTTCGCTGCGGAGCATCTCGTCAATGCTGTCAATCCTGAGAATAACAGAATTTCCTTCATAAAAAGGAGATTTGAAACCCAGATAAAGCGCAGACTCGCGATAAAACATTCCTTCCATATCAAGAGAACGGTCTTCTATTGCGCTGAGAATAAACTGCGCCCAGTCATTGTTGCTGTTTTGCTCCGCGCTTTCCGCAAGGAGTTTATAAAGATCAACTTTTCGGATCAGCGTGAAATTGTCTCCTTCCCGCTTTACGGAAATCAGGAATCTGCGGGATTTTTCAATCTTTCCTTTCTTATTCGGATTTAAAGAAGAAGCAATATAAAGCGTTCCGTCATCGCCGACAGCAGCGGATTCCATGTCGTTTATCTCTTTGAGTCCTGAAATCAGAACTTCCTTGGTAATCCTGCCTTCGCTGTCGGCCAGAAAGAGCAGGGGCTTCTTATCCGGCGTATCATCGCTTAACACGAGCCATCGGTCAATGTCTTCGAGGCGGACAATCGCCGAGGCTTCAATATCCGATGTTTTCAGAGGAACAATCGGCGTCGCTCTGTAATTGCAAGATGTTTCAGCGGAGGCGCGAGCCATTGTGTTTGCAGAAGCCGCGGCCCGGGTTTCCGCATGTATTTCTTCAGGTAAAAAAAGATTTTTCAAATAAGAAAAAAGCGTTATTTTCTTTCCTTTGAAATAGGAAAGAAAACCTGTCTTGGGTTCGGACGAGGCAATCATCACTTTTTCCCCAAGAATAAAGCCGTTATCTTCGGGAATTTTTACCAGAACTTCTCTGCCGTAGGTCTGCAAAACAGGATTTTTCCGCAGTCTCGCGGGATATTCCACAATCCGTGCGCCCACGCCCACCACGCTTCCGGCAACAGTGATTCTCGAATCTGTCTGTGAGACAATTGTCACTTTTTTTCCCAATGACATGCGGGTATAAATGTTCTCATGAATATAGCCTTTGACAAAAGAAGGATTTTTCGTGTGCAGCGTCAGTATGGGCGCAAAGGGCGAGGCTTTCTCACCCGGCTTGAAATTGACCGAACCGATAATTCCTCCCATCTGTGCATAGATATTCAGCTTGCTGTTTTCCGCTTTCAGCAGCGCCAGCTCTTTTTCCAACTGCTCAACCTGAATTTTAATCGGGCTTCCGGATTCATCCAAAGATTTCTGAAGCAGTTCAATCTGAATATTCAGGGGTCTCAGTGAGAGCGCAAGTTCCTGTCTGAGACTCTCGATTTGAAGCGTGACAGGATTGCTCGCGCCTGATCCCGCGGCATCACCCGCGCCTTTGATGCTTTTCAGTCCCGATGCCAATTCTTTGTTAAGATTGTACTGATTTTCAATGAGCCGTATCTGATTGCGGGCTTCGCTGTTCAGCGAGGCTTTTTCAGCTTCCAACTGTCTTATTTTCGAGCGTATTTCATCTTTGTTGACGCCTTTCTGCGCCCTAAGCTGATCCAGTTGATGAGAGATATGATTGATCCTCAGCGTCAGTTCCGGACTGACAAGTTCCACCAGTAGTTGTCCTTTTGTGACAGACTGTCCCTCCACAACATTGACTCGCCTGATCTCCACCGGGCTTTCCGAACTGATTGTCATTTCCCGCGTTTCAGCAATGCCCTGAATCGTGGTGCTTTCGCGCTCGCAACTGAGTGTAATCGAGACAGCAGCGACAAAAGCTGTTATCCACAGCGTATAAAGCATCCAATTACTTCCTATGCGTTTTCTCATGATAAACCTCCTTGTAGTCATAGAATCCGGAGTGCGTCATCTTATTAAAAACGGAGCGAAGCGACCGAATTTTATACCGAATTTTATAAAATGGGTTAGCTGTAGAACGGGTTTAAAACCCGTTTTACTGTTTTGCTGTGCTAAACCATTTTATAAAATTAGGCATTTTAGCACTCCGGAAGGCACGCCGCCGGCGTGCCTCTACGCATTAATTTCAATTTACCGATTTTCTGTCAAAAACTGCAATGCCTCGTTATACCGGCTGTCAACATGCGTATTGAGACTTTCAATTGCCGTATCAAATTCAGCAGCATTATTCAGGAAAGTATAGCCCTGTTTTTCGCCTTCGTCTCCCACTGTATAAGGTCGTATCAGTTCAGATGCGGCTTTATATATCGCTTTCATTTTTTCCGGCTCAAATGAGCCCCGGGCTGTTTCTTCTATATATGAGACATATTTTGCCCGATATGTCGGGTCATCTGCCAGATAGCGGATCAGGGGCCAACTGTCAGTGGCTTCGGCAAGTGAAAGCGAAATCGCTCCGCCGCCGATGCCAGCGCCGTCTGATCCTTTCAATGCCTCATTGTTATCCCACGGAATCCAGTTGAGCAGACCGTCTGCGCTGTTATTGTAAAGGTAGTAATTGTGGCTCATGCGCCCGTAAGTGTCCCAATTCTGAATCAGCATATTGACCGCCAGCCAGCGCAGGAATCCGTCAACATTCAGCGTCTTTTCCAGACTGGCGCGCCATGCCGCGGCATCGCTTCTGTCGCTGTGAAGCGCGTCGAAAAGTGCTTTTACATCGCTCCAGTCTGCTTCATCTTCGTTGCTTTCCTTGTCAAATGAAGCTTCGTCATAAGTCGCAAAGGTTGCGCCCGTGCCTTCGGGTTTGTAGAGATTGCCGTCGGAATTTCCGAAATTTTTTTCCAGCATCGGGTCCGCGGGAATTTCCACCATAGTATAGAGTCCGAAATATTCCAAGCCGTTGCCGTGATCCACATAAAGCCGGTAAAAAGCCGTTCTCGGCGCGGGAACTCCGGCGGCTCTGAAAATATCTGCAACTACTTTTTCTCTCAGAAGCGAGCTGTCACGGTAATTGCTTGCCAGACTCAGTTTTTTGAAACCGAAGAAACGCTGATTTTCAATTTCCGGGTAGTCATCTTCAAACTGGTCAAAATCAAAGCGCATCGGCAGTTTCCATATACCGCTTTTCCATGTGCTGGTCAGCGACGAATTTCCTTTGAAACGGACGCCGACATGATACCATACTTTGTCTTCAAATTTGAGCGTGCAGGGTTTCCATATCGGATTGCGTCCGCCGCTCATGTCAATGGCTGCGCCGCCTCCGGCATCAATATTGCCGCCCGGAATTTCGCCGCCGCCCATGCTGCCTGCTCTGCAAACAAGCCGTTCTCTGTCCGTTACACATGAGCCGCTTACCGTCTGATCTCCCATGGTCGTCTCACAGGCATCGCCTTCGCTCTTTCCGGTACAGGCGTCGCTTGCGCCCTGAGACATCTGATTATCGCCCGGCGGCTGAGTAATGCCGGGGTTTCCTACGCTGCATGACAACTGCCCCCGGTTCGTCATACATGAACCGCTTACCGTTTGCCCGCCCATAGTCATCTCGCAGGCATCGCCTTCATTTTTCCCGACGCAGGCATCGGCTGCTGTTCCCTGCTGGGGCTGCTGATTGTTATTGCCCTGAGACTGATTTTCACCCGCGCCGAATTGTCCGTAAATATCAGTCATATCGTCCATCATTGCCTGCCAGTCAGCCGGGTCAATCACAAGTTCTATTTTTCTGACTTTATCATCTGAAAAAACAGCATCATAATTCGGCTCTGCATCATTTCCGTGCGTTTCCTCAGTCCATCCTTGGGTCCGAGTATTTTCCGAAGTGTCAGAATATCCTGAAAGTTCACGAAGCACATTGATAAGCTTTTGAAGCCCGTTTTCGTCATCGGTTTCCGTATCATCTGTCAGAGAAGCCGTCAGTATTTTTTTAAGCGTGAGGATGGCATCGCTCATATCCAGCGTTCCGTTGCCGTCCGTATCGCCGGACAGGGCATCTGTGTTGCTTTTGCCGGGGCTGGGTGACGTGAAGGATTGCCAGTTGTCGCTTCCGTCAGGGTATCTGCCGAAAGAAATATTTTCGCTTTGGGCTTCAAACGTCACCGTATCAATAACGCTCTGATCCGCATTGAAAAGCCCGATAGCTTCTCCGGATGCACTCAGCTTGAAATCAGCGTGAATACCGTCATCTTCAATATCTTCATCTGCCCATATCATCAGAAATGCTCCGGGTTCTATTGTAATATCCGGAAACTGCCATTTAGTCGGCTCGGCAGGATCATCGCTCAGATACATTCCCGTGAGACTGACTGACTTGTCTCCCTTGTTATAAATTTCAATCCAGTCCTCATATTTGCCCTGCGGGTCCGCAACGGTGCTGCTGTTGGATGCCATAAATTCATTGATGCACAATGAACTGCCGGTATCCGCAGGCGCGTTGCCGCTTCCTGCAAGCATAAACAGCACAATGAAAATTCCGATCACTCTGTTTGAAGAAACTTGACACATCATTGATTTATTCCTCCTGTTACGTTAAAAATTGATTGTAATCTAAGCTTAAAATATGAAGAAAATATGAAGAAAAGATGTTTAAATTATGGAGATTGAACGGACACTGAGACAAGGAGGCTGAGGCTTGGTGAACTGCGTAAGTCCTATTAATATAAAACAATTGAAATTATCTTGATTTTATATGAAGTTTTTCGTATTGTAAACACAAAAATACGAAATGGCAGGAAAGCATGAAAGCGGCTTTGAAAGTATTCCTTCAGCGTTTTTTCGTAACTTTCGCGTTTTCGTGGTTAATTTTTTGTCAAAACAGGAGGCAAATGAAAACTCCCTGTAGCTTTCTCTTAATAGTAGGGTGGGCAGCAAACTGTCCACCCTACGCACTGCCCAAACGGCGACGGCAAAGTCGGCTCGCCCGAAGCGGTTTATCTTTTGAAGTATTTAGCCAATCCGATGTGAATTTTCAGAATGTGCTGCTGTCCTTTACAGTAGAACGGGTTTGGAACCCGTTCTACAGGCAAATTGACAAATTAAGCTAATTTGAAAGATTTTTGACAACCGCAGAGGCAACGGGTTGCAAACCCGTTTTACTTTGCGAAACCGATTTTATAAGATCAGGCATTTTTGCACTCCGGATGCTAAACCTATTTTATAAGATTAGGCATTTCAGCACTCCGGACCGCTCCGGAGTGCGTCATTTTATTAAAACCGGAGCCGCAAGGCGAAATTTCAGCCGCAGAACGGGTTTCAAACCCGTTTTACTGAACTCCGGCAGGGGTACGCCGCCGGCGCACCCCTCTTACCTAAAACGGATTTTTGCCGCAGCAACTGCCGGGACCCGCGCAGGAACCATGCCCCGGAGATGAACCGCAACAGGCAGTATCGCCGGGTCCGGGCATACTGTGTTTTGCAGTCCCTGATAATGACGAGTGCGCGGAAAGCATCTTTTTCAGGTCAGAACTTCCGCAGGTGCCGCATCTGTATTTCTCTTGGCCTGATGTGACAAGAATTTCCGTGATCTTACCGCAGTCTTTACATAAGTAGTCAAAAATCGGCATTGCGATCCTCCCATAGTTTTTTTTAATTCTTATGTGTCCGACATTCCGTAGGGGTACGCCGCCGGCGTACCCCTGCATATTAACGCTTTTTCCCGTTTCCGTATTCATTAACGGCTTTATGAAGCGTTTTCACTGCCAACTGAATACAGTGATGCTTTTGCGCGGGAATGTCTTCAAGCTCGCTGAAAATATCATTGTCGCTGACGGTTCCGGCATATTGAAGGTCTTTTCCTTTGACAAGCTTTGCTGCCGCCATCGCTGAAGAAACAGCACCCGGGCATCCGAGTACCTGATATTTAATATCTTTGATGATACTGTTTTCAACTTTAAGAAAAACCTTCATGGTGTCTCCGCATGAACCGACCATTTCAGAAACCTGATCCGCGTCAGGCATATCTCCCATGAATGCTTTCCGAATATAATATTCAATTGCTTTTTCCGCATATCCGGTGCCTGCAAGCATTTCTCTGACTGCTGCCGTATCCGGCGATTCGGTAGAATGATTCCGATTCACTTCCCCCTCCGCTAATGCGCGCATCCGCCGTTATTGTGCTGATGAAGACAGACATGTTTCGCGCTGAACCCCGGCAGCCTGCCGGCTTTTATCATTTCAAGATTTTCGGAAATCGTTCCTTCCACTCCCCGATAAACTTTGATGCCCGCACTGGTGAGTTTGTTCAGTGCGCCCCCGCCGATGCCGCCTGCCAACACCGCATCCGCTTTTTTGCCGCCCAATGCGCCTACAGGGTTGCATTGGCCGTGTATATGATTGAGGTCATGATTTTCCACTGTTTCCGAATCGCCGGTTTTTTCATCAACAATAATAAAAAATCTGGCTGACCCGAAATGGCTGTAAACAATGCTGTCAAAGCCGATATTTTCCTGAGTCGGAAAAGCGATTTTCAATGTAATCCTCCTTAACTGAAAAGAACTTAAAGAGGGGTGAGGGGTTTATACACCGTTGCTGCTGCCCCCTGCCACCTGACCCATGCCCCCTCTTTCCCCCGGTTTTTCTTTGTATGAGACGAACTTAGATTTTCATAAAAGATATGAATAAAAAAACTGATGTCAAGCCGCGATATTCCTTCTTGATTTTCTTTGATATTCATGCCATATTCTCAAAATATTGTGATAAAAAAGATTAATAAACTAAGGAGGATATTTTTATGAAAAAGCAGGTCAGCATTGTTTTTTCGGCAATTGTATGTTTGTTTATGTGGGTGTCGGCTCCGGCAGGCGCGGAAAAAAACTTTGTCATCGGATTTTCGCAGGCAACGACCACCGAACCATGGCGGCTGCTGTTCAACAAAGAACTGAGACAGGAAGCGGACAAGCATCCTGAAATCAAACTGACTGTCCGGGACGGAATGGATGACGCGGCTAAACAGGCTGCGGATGTCGAAGAATTTATCAAAATGAAAGCAGACGCGATTCTGATTTCTCCCAAAGTTGCGGCGGCGCTGACGCCTGTTGTCAACAAGGCTTTTGACGCGGGAATCCCTGTGTTTGTTCTGGATCGTGATCTGGCAAATGACCGCTATACGCAGTTCATCGGCGGCGACAACAAACTCATCGGCAGAACCGCCGGCGAATATGCTGTGAATTATCTCGGCGGACCCGGAAAGGCAAAAGGAAATGTCGTGGAAATCTGGGGCGGCAGCGCGTCCACACCGGCGCAGGACCGTCATTCGGGTTTCCATGAAATCATTGACACAGAGCCGGGAATCAAAATGCTGACAAAGCCCAATGACGGAGACTGGAAGCAGGATAAAGGCTATGAAATCATGGCAGAAGCCCTGGATCAGAATGAAAAAATTGATCTGGTTTATGCACACAATGACCCCATGGCTTACGGGGCCTATATGGCTGCCAAAGATATGGGCAGGGAAAAAGATATTGCCTTTCTCGGCATTGACGGCATTCCCGAAGAAGGGATAAAATGGGTGAATGAAGCCGTCCTGACAGCGACTTTTCTTTACAAAACTCCGGGAGACGAAGGCATCCGCCAAGCTCTGACGCTTCTCAAGGGCGGCAAAATTGAAAAACGGGTGATACTGCCCACTATGGTCATTGACAAAAATAATTCGGAGAAAATTCTGCGGGATAGCGGAATTGTCAAATAAAAATCCGAGCCGCAGGTCCGCCGGATTTGCTGCAAAAGTTTCTCGCAAAAACCGCAGAGGGCGCAGAGAAAAGTAAAGCGGCCCAAGCTGAGAACAGATCAAATCGCTTTGAAACGGATTGAGTCTGTTTTAAGCCGGGCGTTTTACTGAAGAAAGCTTTTAAACCTTTGCGTTCTCTGCGCCTTTGCGAGAGATAATAAAGTTTCTCGCAAAGACCGCAGAGGGCGCAGAGAAAAGCGATCCGGCGTGCAGCAAGCAAGTCGCCCTCGAAGGGGCTCCGTGCCGGAAAGAGTTCGCTGCGCTCAGAATGACGGTCTGTTTTTTCTTTGCGCTCTCTGCGTGCTTTGCGAGAAACATATACGCCCTCGGCGTCTTTGCGAGAAATATCAGAAATATTATATGACATATTGGTGGAAAACTTTTGAAGCAAAACTTTTCACGGCATTCATCGCAATAGCGATCCTGATTCTCTTTTCCACAGGTTTCGCGCTTTATTTATTCAACAAGTTCGGAAAAGCGGTGGATCACACCACAGATGACATGATGCCGGAAATGGTTGCAGCGATGCGTCTGTCCGAACACTGCGCGCTGCTGGCAGCCATTGCGCCTGTGCTTGCGGCTTCCCGTGATCAGGAAGAACTGCTTCTGACAGCAGCCCGCAGCGACTATCTGATGAAAGACATTCATAAAGACGTGCTTTTTCTCGCGGACAGAGAAGGCCGAAAACAGAGCAATATTATTGGAGAAATCAGCAGTCAGAGCGGAAAAATCCGTGAGATACTGTCCGCGCTCAAAGCTGAGACGCTGAAACATCTGGAACTGAAAAAGAGCCTTAAATCTGTTCTGGCAGAGGTTCAGAAAACTCACGGCGATTTCGCGGATACAGTCAGTCCCATCATGTACGGCACATCTTCGCTGACCAGCCTGCTGGGGAAGCGGACCGCCCGGCAAATTGCTTCTGCAATTAAAGGGCTTGGAAAACAGGAAGATACGGACTCGGCTTATAAAGAAATCCTCAGCTTTGCCCAGAAATCCGTAACCGAACTGACCGAAGGCGCGATCAGGGATATGGGATATGCCTCGGAGATCAAGGCAGAAGGAAATTTTCTTTTTGCGATTCTTCACGCTCTGGCAGAAACAGACCGGACAGATGCCCTTACGGACATTCACAACCGTTTTAAAACATCTCATGCCTCATTTCAGCAGGCTGCGGCTATTTTTTCGGAAAGCGCTCTGGCGCAGCGGAATCCCGTACTTGCCAACAATGTCAATGAGATTGACCGCCGGGTGTCTGCCATGAGCGAAGGAGAAGACGGCATTTTTTTTCTGATCGGCGAGATACTTTCCGTCAAGGATGAATTGGAGATCAAACTCTCGGAGTCCCGTGAAATCGCCGGCCGCATGACAAAGCAGGTGGATGAACTGGTGACCCGGGTTCAGGATGATATGGCGAATCTTCAGGAAAGCATGAAGGCGAGCAAACGTACCGGAGTGTCTGTTCTGCTTTTGATATGTTCGGGCTGTCTGCTGTTTTCCGCGCTGATTGCAGGCTTCACGATTCGGGTCATAAGCCGTCATGAAAGAGATATTGTCAGCGCGAAAGAAAATGCGGAAGCAGCCAGAATGATCGCTGAAAATACCAATAAAAAGATAACAGACAGCATTCAGTATGCCAAAACCATTCAGCGTTCTCTGCTTCCGGACCCGGAGCAGGTGAAAACCTATCTGCCCGACAGTTTTTTCTTATGGATGCCCAGAGAGATTGTGGGCGGAGATATTCTGTTTACGGAATCTGTGGAAAACGGCTGCATTGTTGCCGTGATGGACTGTACCGGTCACGGGGTCCCGGGCGCGTTTATGACCCTCATCGCCTCATCCGCAATGACGAGAATCATCCGGGATGAAGGAAACCGTGACCCGGCGGCGATTCTGAAAAGGCTTAATTTTATTGTAAAAACATCGCTTCAGCAGGACAAAAAATACACGCTCTCCGATGACGGTTTAGACGCGGCGATCTGTTTTATATCGTTTGATAAAAGCCCCTCTGTATCTTCCTTGCGCCGCTCTGCCAAAGCGGAGATATCCGCCACCATATCCACCTTTGGTAAAGGGGGAGAAAGGGGGATTCTGACTTTCGCCGGCGCAAAAATACCGCTTTATTATGTTTGCAACGGGGAGATGAATATCATCAAAGGAGATCGTGAAAGCATCGGCTACAAACATTCTGATTTAAGTTTCAATTTTACAAATCACAGTATCTGTGTTGAAAAGGGAATGTGCTTTTATATATTCAGCGACGGTTTTACGGATCAGCTCGGCGGGCAACGGCGGCGCCGGTTCGGGAGTAAAAAGCTGACAGATTTGCTGACAGAAAATATTCAGCGGCCTTTTGAAAAACAGAAAGAAGTATTGCTGGGGGCATTTTATTCGCATAAAGGCGAGGAAGATCAGCAGGATGACGTCACCGGCGTCGGATTCGGGCTGTGAATTTTTCGGCAGTCTCTATCGTAGAGACGCACGGACGTGCGTCTCTACCTATACAAAAAACAATGTTTGAAAAGCGAATTGGTATAAGAACAGATTTTTGCATTCCGGAGCTGTAGTCATTTATTGACATTTCGCTAATGGTATGGGATATATGTCTCTTTAGAATAAATCGGCAGGTTCGGCAACTGCTGCCTGAGCGGAGCCGAAGGAGCAGCCTCAACAATGACAGGGGCGTGATTCTTCATTCATAGCCGGAAAAAATACACCTGAATTAAAAAATACACCTGAATCAAGGAGGCATAAGTGATCAATTTTATCCGCAGCAATCTGATGAGACGTTTGGTGTTTCTTTTTTTGGGAGCGGTTCTGACTCCCATTGTCATACTGTCATTTTTTGCTTTCTATCATGCTAAAGTATCGCTGGAAGCATCGGCTTTTGACAGGCTCTCTGTCGTGACTGAAATCCGAAAAAGCCAAGTTTTAAACTATTTCAAGGAAAGACTGGGGGACCTGAAAATTCTGTCGGAATCCGAAGATGTGAGAAAATTTCTTGAACAGCTGAGAATCTATTCCGAGATGACAAAACAGGCTGAAAACACAACAACTTTTCATGAAAGTTTCAGCGTCAGTTCAGAATTGTACGAGAATGTATGCAAAAACGCTGACCCTTTTTTCAAAAAATATATAGAAACTTACAATTATAACAATATTCTTTTTATATGTAAAAAAGAAGGCAATGTCCTGTATGCGGCAAAGCGGAGCCGTGAAGTCGGAACTAACCTGAAAACAGGACCTTATAAAAATTCTGTGCTGGCAAAGCTGTGGGAAAGAGTTTTAAAAGAAGAAAAACTTGTGGCAGAAGATTTTGAGATATATGAGCCTACGGGTGAAACCGTCATTTTCATTGCCGCGCCGGTGCTTGACGAAAAAGGCGTTTTATCGGCTGTCATCGCCCTGCAAATCAGCGCGGATCATGTCAAAGAAATTATGAAACGCAGAAAAGGCATGGGAGAAACCGGCAGAACCTTTCTGGTGGGAGAAGATTTTCTCGTGCGCTCATATTCGGCGTCGGATTCCGGGCTGACCGTTCTGAAAGATAAAATTGCCACGCCGGCTGTGCATAAGGCATTGGGCGGACAGGTAAACACAGAACTTACAGAAAATGACAAAGGACAGAAGGTTCTTAGTTCCTATTCCCGGGTGGGGCTGAAAGAACTTGAGGGGATCGGTTTTGACTGGGCAATTGTTTCGGAAACAGATGAAAGCGAAGCACTTGCGCCTATCAGAACGCTCGGATTCCAGATTCTTTGGGCAGGGCTTGCGCTGATGTTTTTCGGATCCGGGATCGGTTATGTTTCGGCAAGGTCCATCGCCAATCCTTTAAAAAAGCTGTCTGAAAGGGTGCGGCGGCTGGCGCACGGCGATCTGACGGTTTCGGGTTTTCGTCAGGAGCGCAGCGACGAAGTGGGCGTTCTGATGAATGCTTTTCAGGATATGCTGCAAATTCTCCGGGACCAGACCCGGCATATCATGGAAGGCACAAATTCGCTTTCCTCCGCCGCAAGTCAGATTTCTGTCACAGCAACGGAATTAGCCGCCAGTTCCTCGGAGACCTCGACTTCGATTGCCGAAATCAGCACCACTGTTGAGGAAGTCCGGCAGACCGCACGGGTTTCCAATGAAAAAGCGAACAATGTCGCTGAACGGGCAAAACAGGCAAATCAGATTTCCGATCTCGGCAGAAAGTCAACGGAAGATGCGATTTCCGGCATGAAACGCATCAAAGAAGAAATGGCTTATGTTGCCGAAAGCATTGTGAAACTGAGCGAGCAGACCCAGAGCATCGGCGAAATCATCAGCGCGGTGAACGATCTGGCGGATCAGTCCAATCTGCTTTCGGTCAACGCATCCATAGAAGCGGCAAAAGCCGGAGAACACGGCAAGGGTTTTGCGGTTGTGGCGCAGGAAGTGAAATCTCTGGCGGATCAGTCCAAAGAAGCCACCAATCAGGTCAAAAGCATCCTCAGCGATATTCAGAAAGCAACGAGCGCGGCGGTAATGGCGACAGAGCGGGGAAGCAAGGCTGTTGAAAGCGGTGTGCATCTGTCTTCGCAGCTCGGGGAATCGGTGGGGATATTGTCCCGAAGTGTGATGGATTCGGCGCAGGCAGCCGTTCAGATTGCCGCGTCCAGTCAGGAGCAACTGATCGGCATGGATCAGTTGGCGCAGGCAATGGAAAATATCAAAGAAGCCGGTTTTCAGAATGTGGACGGCGCGAGGCAGTTGGAACTGGCAACAAAAGACCTTGAAGAATTGGGAATAAAGCTGAAAGAAATCTCCGGCAAATTTAAGGTTTGAAAATATGGCGATGCGCCAGTTTCCACGCTCTGCGTCCCGATTCTGCTGAAGTAGAACGAGTTTGCAACTCGTTTCTCCCGTTCCCACGCTCTGCGTCCGAAACGGGTTACAAACCCGTTTTACTTTTCCCGCTCCAATGCAGAGCGTATGAATAATGATGAAGTCTCTGTAATCTGTGGTTATAATATGCCTCTATGAACGAAGAAGCTTTGCTCAAAAAACTCAGGGAAGCCTTCAGGCTGGAATCTGCCGAAAGGCTGGCAAATCTTTCCGCGGGTTTGTTAGACCTTGAAAAAGCAGACACGGACGAGCTGCGACATCCGGTGCTGGAGGTGGTTTTTCGGGAAGCTCACAGCCTGAAAGGCGCTGCCCGGGCTGTGAATCTGACGGAAATTGAAAGCCTTTGCCAGTCTGTCGAGGGGCTGTTTTCGGCATTGAAAAAGAAATCCTTACCCTTGTCTCCGGCGATTTTTGACACGCTTCACCATTCGGTCAGACTCATCGAAAGTCTTTTAACAGAGCCTTCCGCTCATTTTATGGAGGAAATTGAAGGTCTGCTTTTCCGTCTTGATGAATTGAAACATAAAGGCGAATTTGCGGACAAACCGGCATTGCTGCCGGAATCGGCGCCGCTCCCTGTTCAAGAAGCAAAAGTCAATGTCCGAGAGCCGACAGCCGATAATATCCGAGAGTCAAAGGCAAAAGTCCGAGACTCAGTATCCGACAATATCCGAGAGCCGAGAGCCGAAAGCCGGCATCCGCAAAGCGTTTTGCCGGCAAAGCTGCCGATTTCGGAGACCGTAAGAATTGCCGCGTCAAAATTGGACAAACTGCTGTTGCAGGCAGAGGAACTTTCTTCTTTAAAGCTGGCATCTAATCAGCGGGTGTTGAATCTGCGCGAAGTTGCCAATTCCTTTGCACAGTGGAAAAAACAGTGGAACCGGATGGAGTCGGAATTTCGGATTCTGCGAACTCAGGTTCAGAGAGAAAAAAGCAGTGAAAGCGGCGGCTCGGACACAGATGCTTTGGCAGGTCTGATGAGCTTTGCGGATTGGAATCACGAACACAATGAGGCGCTGGGGCGTGAAATCCGCCGAATCACAAAAGCAGCCGAAAGCGATCATCGTGTATTTTCCAAGATGGTGAATGATCTTTCAGATGACATGAAAAAAGTCATGATGCTTCCGTTTTCAACGCTTTTTGAAATTTTTCCGAGAATGGTTCGGGACCTTTCGCGCAATCAGGGCAAAGAATCGGATTTGATGATTGAGGGCGGCGAAATCGAAATAGACCGGCGGATTCTGGAGGAAATCAAAGACCCGCTGATTCATCTGCTGCGGAATGCCGTTGATCACGGATTAGAAGCGCCGGAACTCAGGCAGAAACGCGGGAAGCCGCGTCACGGAACTGTCAGACTCTGCGTTTCTCAGATTGAAAGCAGCAAAGTTGAAATTCTGCTTTCAGATAACGGAAACGGCATTGATCTTGAGCAGATACGGGAACAGGCTGTGGCATCGGGGATTTTGTCGGAAAAAGAAGCGGAAAATCTCAAAGACCCGGAAGCCTTGTCTCTGATCTTCCGGTCCGGCATCTCATCAAGCAAAATTATCACGGAAATTTCAGGCAGGGGGCTGGGACTTGCCATTGTTCAGGAAAAAATTGAAAAGCTCGGAGGTATGCTGTTCGTGGAGACGGCTTTGGAAAAAGGCTCGTCTTTCAGAATGGAACTGCCCGTGACATTAGCCACATTCAGGGGGATTCTGATCCGTGCGGCAAACGATCTGTTTATTGTTCCGGGAGCGCAGGTGGAGCGGGTATTGAAAATCCGGCAGGATCAGGTGAAAACAGTGGAAAACATGCCCACCGTTTTTTTTGACAGTCAGGTTCTGCCCCTTGCGGAACTTGCCGAGGTTTTGAAAATATCATCTCATTCCCAAGAACCGGCTCGGGAACAGGAAAATTCGGATTTTCTGATCGTGATGATTCTGGGAACGGGTCAGAAGCGGGTCGCGTTTCAGGTCGCCCAAGTGCTTTCGGAACAGGAGGTTCTGGTAAAAAGTCTCGGCAGACAACTCAGCAGAGTTCCCAACATTGCCGGCGCAACCATTCTGGGAAACGGAAAGGTGGTGCCGATTCTGAATGTTCATGATCTGCTGAAATCTGCGGCATCGGAAAACATGGTTTATGCGCGCCGAACCTCAGCACCTCGGACTGAAGCAGAAACAAAGCGTCATGCGATTCTGGTTGCCGAGGATTCCATCACTTCCAGAATACTGATAAAAAATATTCTGGAAGCCGCGGGATATGCTGTGAAAACTGCTGTTGACGGCAGGGATGCCTATACGATTCTCAAAAGCGAGGCATTTGACGCGGTGATTTCGGATGTGGAAATGCCGAGAATGAACGGCTTTGAACTGACGGAGCATATCCGCAAAAACGGGAAACTTGCCGATACGCCCGTGATACTGCTGACAAATTTGGATTCCCGTGAAGACCGGGAACGTGGCATTGACGTGGGCGCGAGCGCGTATCTTGTGAAAACCGGCTTTGATCAGAGCAATCTTTTGGATATTATCGGAAGACTTATTTAAACTGCGAAGAGGGGAGTTTTCTCCGGAACTGTCATTTCCGGAATGACGGGTTCAGAAAAAATTCACCGCTCCTTCATTCAGTTCAATTTCAGAGCATCTGATGATCTGTAATTTCAAAATCCTGATCCGGACAGACCCTAAGGATTTTGAAAACCCCTGTCGGTCTTTGCAATCTGCCGGCTATTTATTGAAAAACCAGAACGAATCTTTATCTTTTCCCGTGAGCCTGCTTTTTCTTTGTTTCAGCATTTCATGCCAGCTTTTGACCAGGGAATCCCCGATATATTTGTCAATCAGCGGCACATCTTCATTGTCGCTGCTGACTGCCTTCATAAATCCCTCATAATATCCTTTGGATACGCTTTCAATTCTTTTGGGATAAATCAGAAAATTCAAAGGTTCTTTTTCTCCGACTTCAAACTGACCTTTATATTTACCCTCGGGCGGCATAAAAAAAGACTGCTCGGTAAAGCCCTTTTTGGCGCTGTCTGCGGGAATCGCCCCGCTTTCCTCATAAGAAGAAGACGGTCTTCCGTATTCGCCGCTCCACTCCGAAGCAAGATTGATAAAATAATAATCAGCCGAGCCGTTCTGCATCTCGTAAAGCACTTTGTAGCCGTAAACATTTTCTTTGTGACCGCTTTCGGTACCCCCGCCCGGGTCTGAAGCAATTCTTTCGCCGATTTTGGCATATTTGAATGAATGCTGAAGTTTCAAATCTTTTGACTTTAAAAATCCGGAAAAAATGCCCGCCGATGCTATCACTTCAGGATAATCCTGAAAGCGTTTCACAAGCTGATAGTAGGTTCTGTCATCTAAATCAATATTATCCGCCTGAATTTTATCCAAAAATTTTTCATAGTGTTCCGTATCTTTATATGCAATGTCGTATTTGTAGAGACTTCTGTCATCGGTGGCAAAGACCGCATTTTTATACGCAGACAGCGCCTGACCGTTTGTTTCAATTTTTTTTAACAGTTTCAATGTATTGAAATCATAAAACAGCAGACCTTTGTTGTGCCGCAGCGCCAGCACCAGCAGGTCCCCGCTGTGGGTGGAAAATATTTTCTCCGATGTGACAATCATGTCTTCAACAGGCTTTTCAGTTTTGACTGATCTGACTGCTTTTCCGTCCTCCAGATTTCTGAGAACAAATTTGTCGTTTTTATATTCAACTACATAATTTTTATAAAACAGGACCGTCGAGTTGGTCAGCATTTTCGGATAACTGCCGGTCAGTTTTCTGTTTTCGAGATTCCATATAAAAACTGTCTTTTCTCCCACGCCGAGCAATTTTTCGCCGATCAGATAAATTCCCGTGATACATTCTTTTTCATTCCAGTTTGTTCTCTCTTTGCCTGTGGTGTAAATTCCGATAAATTCAAGACTGTTGTAATCCCATACATTGATACTTTCCCCGCAGGAGCCGATATAAAGTTTGTCTTCTTTTACTTCCACAGACCCCACATAATGCCCCGCGCCCAATTTTATGATGTCAACATCATCGGTGCGGGTATCCCATATCACAGCCTTGTCAACATCTTCATCGGATCCGCCGGATATGACGGTATGTTTATAAATCTTTCTCACGCCCCCCTCATATTTTGAATAGTCTTTGTTTTCAAGTTTTCTGATGAAGTTGAGCGTGTCCGCGTTAAAAATATAAATGCCGCCTTTGCCGCCCGGCGCGGCGTTTTCAAAAACCCATACCATGTTGTCCACAATATGGGGGCGGCTGTAATATAATCCCGGAAGATCATATTTTATCATATTCTTATTGTTTGCCTCAAAAATAAAGCCCAGTTCATCCCACATCTCCAATCGGATATATGTTTCAAAGGGAATATCATATATGCTGAGGATCCCGCCTTTTACAGCATATCTGATCTTATCTCTTTTCTCTGCTTCATCCTGCGCCGGTTCAGCGTAAGCCCTGCCTGCTTCCCAAAGAAAAAAAAGCAGGAAAAAGCTGATCAGCAACATCGGAATTTTTCGTCGCATCGCTTATGATCCTATTATAAGTCATTCAAAAGAATTGCTTTATATTTTTCTCTGGCTTTCCTGACTACAAAACGGCAAGCATTGTCGTCTTTATATTTGTTAATGAAAGCTTCCAGCTTGGGCAGCGTGGCATGTTTCAGCAATTCTTCCAGTTCGTTTTCGGCGGTCACAGTTTTATGATCTTCCGCCCCGCTTGCCGGAATTTCGCTTTCTTCAATTTCGTTTTCTTCCGGCTGATGCACAATGATTTTCGGCTGCCGGGGTTTGTCTGCGCTGCGTTCAATGCCGAGCGTACCGTAAATGGTTTTTAATTTCTGTTCGGCTTTTCGGATATAAGGCTGTAATACAGATATTGTTTTCGGAATCTGTTTTGTATAATCAGCACTGATCCAGCCTCTGTCTGTCTGAATCCATGCTTCCTGCTTTGACAGGGCAAAAATTCTGTCGCCTTTGATATACGTTCCCACCCGTTTGGCATCCGGCGCGGGGACCGCTCTGACATTCAGACCGTTTGCCATAATCATGTAACAGCTCTGCCCCAGTCTTGAATATTTTTCAATAAACTGCTCCCATTCCCGTGCCGCGGCGGCATTTCTGATGCTGTTATAATCGCTTCTGACAATACCTTCGAGTATTTTTTCGATTTCAGATACATAGTATCCGTTGGGAAATTCAGAAAGATAGGCATCCAAAATCATCAGACCGTTCATACTGATGCGGCTTTTGATTCTGTAAAACAGATTGTATTCTTTTACAAGCTTGTAAAGCTTCATTTTCGGATAGGAGCGTGCTGCTGCTTCATAACTCAGATCAAAATCAATGTTTGCGCCGTGTTCCACCAGCACCTTGAAAGAATCGGTGTTTTCATGCTCAAAGGCATACCATAAGGCAGACTTTCCTTTGCTGTCTTTCACATTGATGTCCGCGCCTGACCGCAGCAGATTTTTTATCGCGGGCGCATTATTTAATATTGCCGCCTCGATTAAGGGCGGCTTCCGGTCTGCGGTTTGAGCAGCAATATTTGTCTGTCTGGTGCCTGCGCTGAGTCTGTAAGGCGGAGAAGAGGGGGCAGGCTTGCCGCAGCCGGAATAAAGAAAAATCACTATGATTAAAGCGGGAAATATGTTTTTTTTCAAATACATGACCACTCCGTTTTTATTTTGCAGGGGCAGTACCCCGGTCTGCCCTTTGAGTTTCTCGCAAAAAATTTCTTGCAAAGAGTTTCTCGCAAAGAGCGCAAAGAGCGCAAAGAAAAGCTTTTTTTATAAAAAAATCAACACCCGGAAAACATTCTGCATTTCTCTGCGAAGCCTTTGCGAGAAATTTTTTTTTAACTCCCGACATTTTTCTCCAACCATCCGAGGATGTGATCCGCTGCGGTCTGCCAGTTTTTATCAAGCATCATCGCGTGTCCCGTGTTCGGGAAAATATGGGATTCAGCCTGATAAGAGGCTGCTGTATCTTTGATGATCTCAGGCGGAATGATAACGTCATGTTCCCCGCCCACAATCAGCATCGGTGTTTTTGTTTTCCGAGGCTGTATAAAAAAATCCGGAAATGACATATCCCATATCACCCGGTAAGATTCATGCTGGAACCCGGGAAAATATTTTTTTACTGTTTCCGGGTCCGTGTCCCTGCCGAAAAATATATCCCGCAATTCCTGCAAAGAAATCATACAGTCCCACATCCTTCGCGGGGTCATATTCAGCATCCTTATTTTTTGAAATAGATTCGGATAAAGACACAGCATTTTTACAGAAGAAGACAAAAACCCTGTATAGGGGACAGTTGCCATCAAAACCGCCGCAGGAACTTGGAAAGATGTCAGATATTGCTGAACAATCCTTCCGCCCATGGAATGCCCGATTAAAATCGGCGGCTTTTCCATCTGCCCGACCGCCTGAGATACATCTTTGACATAATCGGAAAGGGAATATAGCCAGATAAAAGGGCGACCGCCGCTTTTTCCGTGTCCTCTGAGGCTTAACGCGTGAGAGGCGTATCCGTGTTTTGCAAAATAAGGCAGAAAATATTCTTCCCAGCACCATGCGCCGGTAAATGCGCCGTGTATAAAAAGAACGGAATTTGAACGTGTTGTGCCTTCAGGGTATCTGCTGATGATTTCTGTATCCATAGTATTGGCTCCGTTGTAAAGCGAATTTGTAATTCCCTTTTTCCCTTGCAAAGCGGATTCGCAAATTTCCGCATATTTTATGTGTTTAAAAATAATATTTATGATATTATCAGGTTATAAAAACATCGTCAAGAATTTTCCGTCCGTACAGAAATCTTTCGTGCTTTCCAAGCTTTCGTGTTTTCATGGTAAGGGCTTATCGTTTCTGTTTACAAAATCATACATTCCTGCTAAATATTTAAAATCAGGTTTTAAGATTTGACAACTTTTCAAAAGCTGTCAAATCTTCAGCATCAACCCAAGCCAAAACAGAGTGTAACATGACAGCAAAACAAAAATTCATTGAAGAAATTCCCCTGCTCATACCGCGTTCATCCATTACAACAGAAGTCAACAAAACCGGGGCATGGCGTTTTGTAAGTCCTAAATATGATGAGAAAACAGCGCCGTGCAGCGCGGCATGTCCTGCGGGAGAAGATATTGCCCGCATTGAAATGCTGGCAAACCGCAGGATGTTCAGAGAAGCGTGGGAAACCGTTATGATGGAAAATCCGCTGCCTGCTGTATGCGGGCGGGTCTGCTTTCATTCCTGCGAGCAGGCATGTAATCGGGGGCAGTTCGATCAGCCGGTCGCGATCCATCACCTTGAGCGATTTCTCGGCGATCTGGCGATTTCAGAAAATTATCAGATGCCTGCGTCGGAACGCATCAGCGAAAAAAGCAAAAAACGAATCGCTATTGCAGGATCAGGTCCCGCGGGGCTTTCGGCTGCCTATTTTCTGACACAGTTGGGCTATGAATGCGATATTTTTGAAGCTGAAAGCGAACCCGGGGGCGTGCTGCGTCGGGGCATTCCTGCGTATCGGCTGCCGGAAGAGGTGCTGAAAAATGAAATTGCCCGGATGACAGATATGGGATGCAGAATCTTTTGTAACACGCCGGTAACGCAGGCATTTTTTAAAGAGGCAAAAGAGCGTTATCATGCGCTTTTTATGGGCTGCGGCTACGGCAGTTCCCTGCAAATGGGCATTCCCGGCGAGCAGATGGCGAATGACGGATTGGCATTCCTTTCGCAGTGCCGGAAAGGAAAAGCCTCTGTCTGCGCTGGCGGCACCGTTGCGGTTATCGGCGGCGGAAACACGGCGTTGGACGTGGTTCGCTCTTTAGTCCGCATGGGATCAAAGCCCGTGCTGATTTATCGCAGACGCAGAGAAGACATGCCCGCATTCGCTGAGGAAGTGGAAGCAGCATTGAAAGAGGGCATCAAAATCAGAGAATTGCTCGCGCCGCTCCGTATGCAGGTCCATGGCGGAGATATTGTTCTTACCTTGCAGAAAATGAAACCTTCGGGTTTTGATTCTGAGGGCAGGATGCGAGTTGTTCCTGACGGCGCAAACACGGTGACGCTCAAAGTTCAGCAGGTTTTCACGGCTATCGGCGCGGAACCCGGCGAGGATTGGTATGTCCCCCCGAAAAATGACTCATCTTTTCCGCCTCCGAGTTTCAGCACTAGTTCAAAGCGATTGGATATGAGTCATTGCACGCTTATCCGCCAATATCTCCCGATGATTTTCGGGGGCGATCTGACCAATCCCGTAAAAAGCGTCACAGATGCGATTGCATCGGGCAAGCAGGCGGCAATGGCGTTGGATATTTTCTTCCGGGACGGTTGGAATGCGATTGAAGAAAAACTTGCCGAATGCCGGGTGGGAAACGGTGATTCGCTTTCTTTTGAAATGTATCTGAAGGGAAATCGCAAAAAGCGGAATCCGCATATTGTCTCATTTAAGGAAATAAATTCGGATTATTTTCAGCCTGCTGACCGGATAACGCCGCCCCTGCTCTGTCCTGAAGATTGTCTCGCTTCTTTTTCAGAACCCGAACAGACTTATCTCCAAGCCTCTGCGATTGAAGAATCCGGGCGCTGTTTCAACTGCGGTATTTGCAATGACTGCGACAACTGCCGTCTGTACTGTCCCGAAGTCTCGGTGTTTATAGAAAATAACCGGCAAATCAACATGGACTACTGCAAAGGATGCTGCATCTGTGTGGCGGAATGCCCGCGAAATGCGATGGGGTTGGAATAGGTCAGAGGTTAGGGGTTAGAGGTATAGGAGAAAAGAATATGAAAGAAGTTTTGGAAGGGAGTCATGCCGTATCTGAAGCGGTTCGGCTGGCAAAGGTTCAGGTGATGTCCGCATATCCCATCACGCCCCAGACGCATATCGTGGAGGCATTGTCGGAGTTCTGCGCTGACGGCACAATGGACGCCAAATTTATCTGTGTGGAAAGCGAGCATTCCGCAATGGCTGCGGTCATCGGCGCGTCCAGCACGGGAGTGCGGACATTTACGGCTACGTCTTCTCACGGGCTGGCGCTCATGCACGAACTGTTACATTGGGCGTCTGCCGCCCGTCTGCCCATAGTCATGGCGGAAGTCAACCGTGCGCTTGCGCCGGGCTGGAATATCTGGATGGATCAGACCGACAGCCTTGCCCAGCGGGATACGGGCTGGCTGCAATTCTACTGCGAAGACGGGCAGGAAGTGCTTGACACCACGCTTCAGGCGTTCAGACTGGCTGAAACCGTCAATCTGCCTGTAATGGTTGTATTAGATGCGCAGTCATTGGTTGACCGCTTTCTGCCTCCCTTTTCTCCCCGCTTTGAAGTTGATACGGCAAATCCCTGCGCGATGGGGCAGATGACGCCGCCGCCCTTTTACATGGAAATGCGCCGTAATATTCAGGCTGCAATGGAGCGGGCACCCGAGTGTTTTGAAGAAATAGAAAATGACTTCTATGAGATATTCGGACGAAAATACGGTCAGATAGATGCAGTGGAATGCGAGGACGCGGAAATCATCATGGTGGTTGCCGGAACCGCAGCAAGTACCTGTCGCCAAGTCATTTCCGACCTTCGGGCAAAAGGCGAAAAAGTCGGACTTGTCAAGTTCAAAATGTTTCGCCCATTTCCCACCGAAATCATCCGAAAGACGCTGGGAAACGCCCGAAAAATCGCTGTGGTGGATCGGAATTTTTCTTTCGGCGCGAGCGGCATTTTTGCTCAGGAAATCCGGGCAGCCCTGTGCAATCATGACAGACATCCGCCGGTGTTCGGCTATATCGCGGGTCTCGGAGGTCGTGATGTCACGCCCGGATTGCTGGAAGATATTTACAATATGACCAAAGAAAGCCCCGCGCCGAAAACCGAAAGCGTGTGGGTGGGACTGAATAAGTAATACTAAGAAAAAAATAAAAGTTTCTCGCAAAGATCGCAAAGGGCGCAAAGTTTAAAAAAATAATAATAAATTCTTTGCGTTCTCTGCGTGCTTTGCGAGAGATA
>JFJP01020400.1_pt1 | contig 26848 bp, 17 predicted proteins | sample 431651 | NCBI WGS metagenome assembly JFJP01 (sample SAMN02602958, study PRJNA72255) | Microbial mat metagenome, whole genome shotgun sequencing project. | biome: fresh water; feature: sink hole; material: water; isolation source: purple microbial (photo- and chemosynthetic) mats found in...
CCGGGCTGCGGCCGCTGGTGTCGATGAGGATGTGGTCGCGGTCGGCGTAGCGCGCCAGCACGCGCGCCAGCTCGGCCGGGGTGCTGGCGACCTCCATCGGCACATCGAGGAGGTCGGCGTAGGCACGCAGCTGGTCCTGGGCGCCGACGCGGTAGGTGTCGATGGTCACCAGGGCGATGCGCGCGCGGCGCTTGAGCACCAGCTCGCCAGCGAGCTTGGCGATGGTCGTCGTCTTGCCGACCCCGGTCGGCCCGACCACCAGCAGACGGCGCGGCATCGACCAGTCGAAGGGCTGCACCGGACCGAGGGCGCGGGTCATCACCAGGCGGGCGAAGTCGCGGCGCTGTGCTTCGCCGAGGCGGTCGCCGGCGGCATTGCACGCCGCGTCCAGCTCGTCGAGCACCTCATCGGGGCAACCGGCCTCGCGCAGCTCGTCGGCCAGGGCGCCGAGCGCGGCGGTGCGCGCCGGACGGCCTGAGGCCAGGCGCGCCATCTCGCGACGGATCGCGGCGAGCTCGGCAGCGAGGTCGGGGGTCGGAGCGGCGGGCTTCAGCTTGCTCGCCTGGGTCGGCACGGCGACCGGCAACGGCTCCTCGTCGGCGGCGGCCACGATCTCGTAGCCCGAGCGCGGCGAGAGCAGGCCCGGCTCCTTCCACGGCCGCGTCTCGATGATCAGCGCCCGGTCGCCGAGGTCGGCGCGCACCTTGGTCAGGGCCTCGTTCATGGTGCGGCCGGTGTAGGTCTTGACGATCATGTGGGGCTCACGGCTTCGGCAGGTTGACCGTGCCGACCACCTCGACCGGCACGGTGCCGATCTCGGAGTAGGACAGGACGGCGAGGTCGGCGTGGAAACGGCTGGTGATCTGGCGCAACTGGCGGCGCAGGCCGGCGGTGGTCAGCAGGACGGCGTCGCGGCCCAGCGCCGAGGCCTCCTGCAGGCAGCGGCCCATCTGGTCGATGAGCGCGCTGGCTTCGGCCGGGCTGATCGCGATCTGATTGCCACCGGCATTGGCCAGGCTGCCCGACAGGCGCGTCTCGGTCGCCGGGTCGAAGATGATCGCGTTGAGCCGGCCCTGGCTGTCGAGGTGCGGCGAGACCACGGCGCGGCCCATGCGGTTGCGCGCCTGCTCGGCGAGCAGGGCTGGATCGGCGGTGGGCGCGTCGGCGACCGCTTCGAGGATCTTCTCGAGATTGTTGATCGGCACGCGCTCCTCGAGCAGATGGCCGAGCACCTTCTGCACCGTGCCCAGCTTGGCGCCGGTCTCGATCTCCTTGACCAGGGCCGGGGCGTCCTTCTTGAGCGCCGCGAGCAGGCCCTGCACGTCCTCGCGGTTGAGCACCTGGTGGGCGTTGGCGCGCAGCACCTGGGTATCGGTGACGGTGTAGCCCAGCGTCTCGGCCTCGCCGCGCCGCTCGGTCTCGATCCACCACGCGCCGAGTCCGAAGGCCGGCTCCTTGGTCGCCTGGCCACGCAGCGGTGCGGACACGCCGCCGCCGTCGATCGCCAGCAGACGGTCGGGGAAGATCTCGTAGCGCGCCAGCTCCTGGCCGTGCACCAGGATGCGGTAGGTGTTGGGCGGCAACTGGATGTTGTCCTTGATGCGGATCGGCGGCACCAGCAGCCCACCATCGCGCGCCAACTGGCGGCGCAGGGCGGTGATGCGGTCGAGCAGCTGGCCGCCGCGGTCCTTATCCACCAGCGGGATGAGGCGGTAGCCGATCTCGACGCCGAGGCGGTCGCTGGGCAGGATCTCCTCGGGCTTCTCCTCGGGCGCCGGCACCGCCTTGGCTTCGGCCTTGGCCTCGGCCTCGGCCTGCTCGCTGTGCGCGTTGCGCAGGGCGTAGGCCAGGGCGAGCATACATCCGCCGATGATCGCGAAGATCAGCAGCGGCATGCCCGGGACGAGGCCGAAGGCGATGATCACGCCGCCGCCGATGGCCAGCGGACGCGGCTTGAGGAAGACCTCGCGCGCCAGGGCGGCGCCAGCCGTCTCGGTGCTGCGCGTCTTGGTGATGATCATGCCCGAGCCGATGGTCACCAGGATGCTGGGGATCTGGCTGACCAGTCCGTCGCCGATGGCAAGCAGGGCGAAGGTCTTGAGCGCGGTGCCGGCATCCATGCCCATCATCGCCATGCCGATGATGAAGCCGGCCGCGATGTTGACGATGGTGATGATCAACCCGGCGATCGCGTCGCCCTTGACGAACTTGCTGGCACCGTCCATGGCGCCGTAGAACTCGGCCTCCTGGCCGATCTTCTCGCGCCGCGCCCGCGCTTCCTTCTCGTTGATCAGGCCGGCGTTGAGGTCGGCGTCGATCGCCATCTGCTTGCCCGGCATGGCGTCGAGGACGAAGCGCGCCGCGACTTCGGAGATGCGCCCGGCGCCCTTGGTGACGACCACCAGCTGGACGATCAGCAGGATCACGAACACCACGATGCCGACCACGAAATTGCCGCCCACCACCACATTGCCCATCGCCTCGATCACGGCACCGCCGGTGCCGGTCAGCAGGATCAGCTTGGTTGAGGCGACGTTCAGGCCCAGGCGCAGCATCGTCGTCACCAGCAGGACGCTGGGGAAGGCGTTGAAGTCGAGCGGCTCCTTCACATAGACGCAGACCAGGAAGATGAGCAGCGAGATGGCGATGTTCATCGCGATCAGCGCGCTGAGGATGCCGGCCGGCAGCGGGATCAGCAGGATGGCGATGATGCCGACCAGGCCGAGGGCGAAGACCGCCTCGGTACGCTTGGCGACGCGTTCGAGCGTCGTTCCCAGGGTCGGTGCGGCTTCGGCCATCCGTCCTCCGGCCGTCCAGGACCCCGCCGCCGGCGTCGCGGAATGCGACACGGGGGGTAGCGGGAGAGCGGCCTGGAGGTCAGGGAGGCGTCAGGTGTGCCAATCGAATAGGCCCATTTCGACCCATTCGGGTCGCCTACCGCAGATCGAAGCTCGTCCGACGCAACTCGAAGCGCTCGGGAATGGTGATCACCCCCGGCTTGCCGCGATGCGCCTCCTTGCCGTTCCACAACACCGTCACCTCGGGCTGCTCAACGAGGCCGAGCCGGGTGCAATCGAGGCGCAGGCCGTCGCAACCCTCGCTGTCGATGCGGACGACCGCCCCGTCGATGCTGCATGTAAAGGATGCGCTGGCACCCTGGCCACCAGAGGACAGGCGCATGTCGATGCCGTTGCGGCCGGGGAAGGCGGAGTCGTCGGTACGGAAGGAGAATTGTCGCGGCCGCGGGTCGCGACGATGCTGCATAAGCGCCCCGACCATGCGGTTGTATTCGGGATACGGATAGGTGTGGGGAACCGTGGGGGCGAAGCACGCTTCGACCTGGAACCCGGCCTTGTGCATCTCGGCGAACAGCTTCTGCGCCGGCGGATAGAAGCGCGTGTCGTCCATGCCGCACCACAGTTGGATGGGCAGGGCACGCAGATTCTCGCGCAGGTCGCTCCGGCTGGAATCAAAGCCGGGACCGAAACCGGCGGCCAGGTTCAGTCCGGCCCACAGGTCGGGACGGTACATCGCCAGCCGCCCGGCGCCGCCGCTGCCCATCGAGAAGCCGGTCAGGTAGCGGCGGTCGGAGTCGATGCGGAAACGGCCCTCGACCTCGCTCATGGCCTGGAATACGTCCTGGCCGGCAGCTCCCACATAGCGGCTGTTGCCGCGCGCCCATGGCGACAGCACGAAGCCGCGGTGCAGCGGCGGTACGGCGGCAGGGTCGATATCCTCGTAGCGGAACAAGGTGTCCTGGCCGCGATTATCAAAGATCACCGACAGCCCGCCCACGACGTAGGGCGAGCCCGAACCGTGCAGATAGACGGTCAGCGGATAGGCCTGCTGCGGATCCCAGGCGTAGGGCAACTGCAAGCCGTAGAACTGCAGGGTGTCGTCGGCCCCTGACACGAAGGCGCCGACCAACGGCACACCGGTGCGGACGTGGCGGGCCAGTTCCACCGCCTCGGCGGGCAGACGCTGCTGCAACTGGTCAAGGGTCTCGGCGTACAGGGCTGCCCATTCGGGGCGACCAGCGTGAAAGGGGCGCTGGCCCGCGACCTGGGCGAGGACGGCGCCCAGGTTGTCGAGGTGCCAGGCCACCACGCTCTTGGCATCCGGCTCGGCCCGGCGTAGACGGGCGACGTGCCCGGCCAGGCGGCTCTCGAGCAGCGCGAGGCTGGAGTAACTCTGCGTTGTCTGCCAGCGCACCATCTCGCCGTCGCGCACCCGCAGTTCGAGCCGCTCGGCGCCGGCCACGATCTCGTCGGGCAGCAGGCGCAACGCGAAGCGCTGCCAGCCAGGCCCACCCAGCGCCACCTCGCGCCGCGTCCCGCCCAGGACCGCCTCCAGCACCCCGCCCTGGCCGGGCGGCACGGCGCACTGCGCCTGCACCGGTTGCAGTACCTGGACCAGGCCAGGCGCGGCGACCGGGGCCCCGGCCGGCGGCGCCTCCAGCGCCATCTGGTTCAACTCACCACGCGATCCCCACCAGGTGTCCTTGCCCTGCGCGTCCTTGTGCGCCACGTTGACCGCCACGGCGAGGCGCGCGGACAGGCCAGGAGCCGAACCGAGCAGCCCCCACGGCACCGTCAGGCGGTAGGTCGTGGTGGCGCCTGCCTCGTCGCGCACGATGCCCTGCAGCAACCGCGGGGCGTCACCAACGCGAGCGGGATCACCGTGCTCGGACACGCGTGCCTCGGGGCCGGCGCTGCCCCAGCCAGCGATGATGGTGAGGTCATCCGCAGCCTTGCGCTTCTCCGGCCAGCCGTCGCCACGCCCGTCGAGGTGCAGATAGACCGCGTCGCCACGCCACAGGTACTTGCCGGCGTGGACATTCGCCTGCTCGGCATCGCGCACGCGCAGGACCACGCGCAGACCCTCGGCGTCCTGGCCGAGGCGCAGGTGCGCGCCGATGTCGCCACCGGGATGGTCCCACACGACGGCCAGTGCCTCGTCGGCGGGCTGGCCGGCCTGCCAGCCGACCGTCGCCAGGGCCGGCGCCGGCTCGGGCAGCGGGATGATCTCCAGGGCGGCCAGGGCGCCTGACAGGGGCAGGGCGGCGAGCAGGACGGCGGCGTTGGTCATGGCCTGATGCTGCCGGCTTGCCGACCGCCAGGTACATGGATATGACGATCATGACATGGATGGCACCAGCAGCATAGCAGCCGATCTGTTCGTGCCGCTGCGTGCGGCCTCGCGCCACCTGCCCGGCCCTCCGCCGTTGTCGGGGGCGGGCCATCTCGAACAGCGCACGAGCCGGACGAATGGTGCGTTCCCGGCCTGCAACCTGGTCTTCCTGCTCGATGGCGAAGGCGAGCTCAGGCACCGCCAGCGCACCTGGCGGCTGCGCGCACCGTGCCTGTTCCAGCACCCGGCCGGCGCGGTGTACACCTACGGCCCCGATGGCGCCTGGGAGGAGCTGTACCTGTGCTATCGGCCGTCCTCCCTCGCCCGGCTGGTGGCGTGCGGCATGTGGTCGCGCCGGCACCGTGTGGTCGAACTGCGCGAAGACACCGGCTGGCTGCTGCTCGCCCGCCATGTGATCAGCCTGCTGCGCCAGCCGGATCCCCCGGCCGATGTGCTCGACCGCTCGGCCGAGACCCTGGTGCTGCTGGCGCGGCACCTCGCACGCGATGCACCTGCCGCAACGGCGGCCACCGCGCCGGGGGATCGCTGGCAGCGCTGCGCACAGCGCCTGGCCGCCGATCCGGGCCGCGCCTGGGACTTCGCCACCCTCGCCACCGAGCTGGGCTGTTCGCTGGCCCATCTACGCCGGACCTGGCGGCAGCGTCACGGATCCAGCCCGGAGCGCTGGTTGCGCCGCACCCGCCTGCAGCACGCCCGCCACCTGCTCGGCGACCCGCGCCTGGCCATCGGTGCTGTCGCCCGGCGCTGCGGCTTCGCCGACCCGCTGCACTTCTCCCGCCTGTTCCGCCACGCCTACGGCCGCAGCCCGCGCGCCTATCGCAACGGGTGAGGCGCGGGGCTGGATAGGCTTCCATGCGAAGGATCAGGCACGCCACGCCAAGCCTGTATCGTGCTACGAATGTGCTCTGCCGAGCATGGCTCCGCACGCCCAGGGCGGTGATGCGAACCAGAGGCGCCAGTCGCGTCACGCCGTGATCGGCTGGGCGTTAAAGGAATATCTTTATGACATACCCTTCCGTCCTGCGCCACCTCCCACTGCTTCTCGGTTCGTTGCTGTGCGCTGCCGATCTGCCGCCCGTCGCCGGCGACAAAGCGGTGTTCGCGATCACCCCGGGCGTGGTGCAGGCCAATCCCGCGCGCTTCGGGGCCAACATCGATCCGCCGGCGATGTCGCACTGGAGCACCGAGCCCTGGCACAACCAGTGGTGGTCCGGGCCTGCGATCAACCCGATCACCGCCCGCCACAAGGGCACGGCGACCGCTGGCTCGGCCACCACCCTCGAAGATGACAAAGGGGCGAAGATCTCCTACTTCGATGTCTTCCGCAGCGGTTTCTTCGACGGTGGCACGGTCGCCGTCTATCGCCTCACGGACGGCGTGGTCTCCCTGGTGCGCGAGGGCAGGATCGCCACCTACGAGGCGAGCAAGGATGGCCCGAACCGCCTGACCTTCGCCGAGCCTGGACCGGCCGTGCAACCCGGTGATGAATACGTACTGACCACCGTGCGGCGCGAGATCCCGACCGCGGTCACCCGCACCTACGCCGACAATCCGTGGTGGCTGCTGGGTAACTACCAACTTGAACAGGGCACCGAGAAGGCGCTGCACGCGGCCGGCGTGCGCATGGTCATCGATGCCGACGCCCCACCTGGCGGCGGCACAGGCAGCCTGCGCCTGACCCTGCCCGGCAGCGAGAAGCCGGTACGGGTCGGTACCTGGTTCATGAGCGACCAGCAGGCCGACTGGCCGCGTCTCAACAACGGCAAGACCTACACGGTCAGCGTGTGGCTCAAGCAGGCCGGGATGGCGACCGGCGCGGTCGAGATCCGGGTCGGTGACCAGGCGACGCAGAGCGTGACCGCGACCACGGCGTGGCAGCAGCACAGCTTCGACTTCACCGCCAAGCCACCGAAGGGCACCAGCCGCTTCGATCTGGGCAGTGCCGAGAAGGGCGTGCTGTGGATCGACAACGTGGCGATCGTCGAGAAGGATGGTCCACCCGCCTACGGCTACTACCCGGCCGTGGTCGATACGTTGAAGCGCTTCCGGCCCAACACCCTGCGCCTGTGGACCCTGCAGGAGAACCGTGGTTTCGGCAAGGCTCTCGACGACGCCCTCGCACCGCCTGCCGAGGCCAACCTCAGCTTCCGCGAAAGCCACGGAGCTGGTGCCACCGATCCGCTCGGTCTGCATCGCCAGCTCGAACTGTGCGCCCAGGTCGGGACCTCGCCGTGGATCATCACCTCGACGATGTTCACCGGGCAGGAACAGCGCAACCTGATCGAGTATCTCGCCGGGCCGGCCGACACGCCATACGGCCGCAAACGCGCCGCCTGGGGCCAGGCGAAGCCGTGGACCGCGGTCTTCCCGCAGATCAAGCTGGAGATGGGCAACGAGACCTGGAACGGCATGTTCGCGCCGCAAGGCTTCTCCGGTCGCGGGAAGTTCTATGGCGCCTACTCCGATTACATGTTCCGGCAGATGCAGAGCAGCCCGCACTGGAAGGCCGACCGCTTCCAGTTGGTGATCAACGGCTGGGTGGCGCAGACCGGCAGCGAGGAGTGGGCCTTCGGCGCCAGCGCCCTGAAGGCCTGCCCAAGCGCCCAGGCCATCGATATCGCCTACTACACCGGCGGCTGGGATGCGGTCGGCCTGATCGCCTCCGAGAATCCGATGCAGGGCTGGATGAACGCCCTGGTGTATTCGCGCCGCATGCTCGCCCCGCGTGCCATGGAGTTCAAGAAGACCGCCGACACGATCGCGGCGGCGAGCGGCCGGAAGGTCGAATCGCTGGTCTATGAGGCCGGGCCGGGCTACACCCTGCCCGCTCCCGGCAAGTTCAACCTCGGCGAACAGCGTGAAGGCAAATCGCTGGCGCACGCGATCAACGCCCTCGACATCTTCATGTCGAACCTGCGCGCCGGCTACGGCGACCAGTCCTTCTTCATGTTCAAGAACGGGCATTACTGGGCGAGCCACAACCGCGCCTGGGGCGAGCACATCGCCTGGAAGGCGCTGGGCATGCGCAACGCGCTGCTTGAAGGCGACCTCGTCGGGGCGGAGGTCCGCCGCATGGTCACCATCGACCTGCCCGAGGCCAAGGCCGACACGGTGTCGCAGAGCAATAGCGCAAATCGCAAAACCAAGACCTTCCCGCCCGTACCGAACCTGCCGCTGGTCGACTGCTATCCCTTCAAGCAAGGCAAGCGCTGGAGCTTCATGCTCATCTCGCGCCGGCTCGATGGCGACACGCCGGTCGAACTCGAACTGCCCTTCGATCCGGCCCCCGCCTATGCCGTGCACACCCTGGGCGGCGCCAGTCCCGACCTGCACAACATCGACAGCGAGGTGGTCACGGTGGTCAGCGAACAGCGCACCGACATGACCAGGACCTTCTCCCTGGCGATGCCCAAGCACAGCGTGGTGGTGGTCGTCGCGCAGGAGCGCTGAACGGCCTGCCGTGTGGGCTGATCAGATGCTGGCAGGCTCAGTCCTGACACAGCCTGGCGAACGACTGCGCTTCGGCAGCGTCCCGCACGGTCACCGGCACGAAGAAGTGACGGCGGGGCAGGACGCGGAACAGCGCCGCCAGCCCCTCGGGATCGTCGGCCTGACACAACTGGACCCTCTTGCCGGCATCGATGATGCGCCGGTACAGGGGGAACCAGGTTGGATCGAGCGATGGCGGCTTGCCGGCCCCCTGCACCCACTGGATGCCCGCCAGACCCGGCACCGCCAGGATGTGGTCGAGGTGCGGCAACAGGCCCGGCCCATCGAGGTGGAAGATCACCCGGCCCGGTGCGGAACTGCACTGCGCGCGCAATTGCGCCAGGTGGAAACGGGCAAACTGCCGCGGAGAGATCATCGCCGCGAAGTCGCACGATCCCAGATCGCACGGCCTGGCGGACAGGAAGCGCATCGCGACCGTGCTGCAGCCATGGTTGCCGGGCGCGATGATCGCGGCGCAGGCGGCGGTCATGCGCTGGTGCAGATCCCACAATGCCGCCTCGGCTGCTTCGACCGCCTCGGGATCATCGATCAGCGCCATGCACAGCGCGTCGTTGCCGTGCAGCGCGCTGAGCACATCCAAGGGCAGGCCGATCTCGGGCATGGCGATCACGGCGTGCGGCTGGACCCGCGCAACCACCCGGCGCAGAGCTTCCAGACAGAGGTCGCGCCAGGGACGGAGGTCGTCCCAGCGCAGGGCTGCGATCTCGGCCAGGCTCCACGGCCTGCCGGTCTCGAACCAGATCGTGGTGTCCTTGAAGTGGCTCTGACCGCTGATGCAGGCGGCGAGGAAGCCGGATCCGAAGCCCGGGAAATAGAACGGATAGCCGCCGCCGGCATAGGCCGTCCCGGCATGGTAGTGGACGATGAGTTCGATGGCCTCCTCGACCGGGCTCCAATCGCCGTCGCGGGCCACCAGTTCGAGGGCCTGGCCAAGCACCAGTTCGTGCTGCCAGTTCGACCACGACCCGGTGATCGCCGGCGCCATCCACGGCCTAACGACCGGGGCGAAGGTGAACCCTGGCCTCGGGTGGATGATGTAGCTGATCGCCGCATCATCGCTGTCCGACCACCAGCGTTCCCAGCGGGCGCAGGCGGCGGCGATCGTCTGGGAAGGCTCCATGCAGGGATTCATGCGGCCCCCATCGTCTGCTGGCGCCCTGGCGCGCAGCGCGGCGCCACCGGCTGGACGATGGCCCGTTGCCGGGGGGTCAGGCGGGCGAGCAGCTCCGGGCTGGGCAGATAGTTGTAGCGGCTGGCGACGGCATGCGGCGAGTACCGGTAGATGGCGACGCGACGGCTGCCGGAGTTGATGCGGGCGGTGGCGCCATGGCTGATCGCGTCGGTGAACAGCACCGCCTGGCCGGCCTTGAGATGCACCTCGATGGCGCCCAGCGATCCGCCGGCGTGGCGATCGCTGCGATAGGTGCTGTTGTCCGGACTGTCGAGCAGCTCCGGATGCATCACCGCGCTCTTGTGGCTGCCCGGCACGACGACGGTGCAGCCATCGCCCGGGCCGATGTCGGTCAGCGCGATCAGCACGTTGATCTGCCCGACGTTCCAGGCCCCGGTGTTGGGGTTGCGCACGGTCATGATCGGGGCCGAGACATGGCCGCCGGAATGCAGGCCGATGAAGCCGCCGCTGCGCCGGACATTCAGGAAGGCCTCGTTGAGGCTGACCTTGTTGTAATCATTGACCATCCAGCGCTCGACCAGCGGCAGCCACGAGGGGTGGTCGATCAGGCGTTCGAAGACGCCGCCGGCCTCGATGATGTTCTGGTAGTTGAGGCCCTCGTTACCGGAGTAGGTGTGCACCTCGACATCCCCCTGCCAACTGCCCAGGGCGGCATCAACCGGCCGGTTGTCGATCCAGTGGTTGATCTCCGCTAGCTCGGTGGCGGCCAGCGCCTGGTCGAGGATGAGATACCCGCGTAGGTCGAAGAGGTAGTCCTGCTCGTAGGCGATGCGGTCCATGCGGTGCGCTCCGTGCCGGTTGTTGCGCCGGCGTGCTGGGGTCAGCTTGCCGGCCCAGCCCCGCTCCGTCTTCCCGTGACGTGTGTGCGAGTTGCCGGATTTTGTCTTCGCAGGCCAGGTGATAGCCTGACGGCATGCGCGTGTCCCTTGCGCTTCCAGAGCCGGCCGCTGGCGCCGCCGTCCTGCACCGGGCCGTTGAGCGCCCGCTGTTCGATCCGCGCCTGCACCGCCACGACGAACTGGAGTTCAATCTGGTGGTCAGCGGACGCGGCCGGGTGCTGTGCCGCGACCGCTGGCATGACCTGCGGCCCGGTATCGGGCTGTGGCTGTTTCCCGGTCAGGAGCACATGCTCATGGAGCAGGACGCAGCCTTCGCGATGTGGGTGGTGGTGTGGCGACCGGCGCTGGTACGGCGCCTCGCGCGCCGACTGGATGCCGCCGAACTCGCGGCCAGCGATCCTCCGGGCGAACACCGTCGCCGTCTGGCGCCGGCAGCGGCGCGACGCACCGCCGAGCTGTGCGCCCGCCTGGCCGACGAGCCGCATGCGCATCGGCGCAACCTGGGACTCGCCTGGCTGCTCGCCGACGCCTGGCGCCAGGGGTCATCCACCGAGCCGGCGGCCCGGCTGCCCGCTCAGGTCGAACAGGCCATCCGCCTGATCCAGCACGGCTCCGACGACCTTCCCCTGGCGGCCCTGGCCACCGCCTGCGGCGTGAGCCCGGCCTGGCTGTCGCGCTCCTTCGCCCGGCATGTCGGGATGCCGATCACCGCCTTCCGTGCGCGCACGCGGCTGGCACGGGTGCTGGATGGCTGGCGACCCGGCGACAATCTGCTGCACCTGGCCCTGCATGCCGGTTTCGGTAGCTACAACCGCTTCCATGCCGCGTGCCGCAGGTGGGTCGGTTGCAGCCCACGGGCGTGGATCGCCGCCGGGGGCGCAGCACGGCTGTAACCCGGCCGTCCTGAGCGCTACCGCCTGACAGCCTCCGGCCTGGGCAGCAGCCCGCCGTCGTGGTAGGGCATCTTGATCACATGCGACAGGCCATTGAGCTGGCGTCCGACCAGTCCGCTGCGCACCTGCAGGCTGAGCAGGGCCAGCGCTTCGCGCACGATGCTGTGGCTGTCCTTGCATGAACCGGCCCAGACCGGATCCGGCGACGGGCCGTAGGTCGAGACGCAGGCCAGCGGCAGCGTCAGACCGGCCTGACGCAGCGCCGTGGCGCGCATCGGATCCATGGTGAGAACCAGCTCAGGCCGATGCCGGGCGGCCCACTCCAGCACCGGTCGTGGGTCGTCGGGTGGATGGACATGGAACGGGATGCGGTCTTCGGGGTCGAGGTCGTACCAGCGATCAAGCAGCGCGCCGCGACGCAGGCGCACGCTGGGCGCATCCCCCCAATCCGGCATGGTCACGCCAATGCGCCGCCAGCCCGCCGCCCGCAACGCCATCCAGGCGTTCTGGTAGCCCGCGAAGATGTCCGAGCCGACCTGCGGGATCGGCGGCACAAAGCTGCCCTTGCCCAGCGCGACGCCGGGCAAGGCGTCCCATAGCGGTTCAAGCCGAGCCCCGTCGCCATGCAGCAGTCCACAGACCACGCCCTGCACACCGAGGGAGCGGGCCTGCGCCAGCAACTCCACACCGTCAGCCTGGTCGCAGGGCAGGTCGGCAATTGTCCAACCGACCTGGCGGCCGACATCGACCAGCGCCGCGCGGTCGGACTCCCAACCGGTCGGCAACTTCGGGTTCCTCTGGTGGATGAATCCGAGCATCGACACGCCGCTGCGCCGTCGCCAGCGGCGCGAGATGAGGCTGGCGAGACCGGGGTCGGGCACCCAGCCCAGGGCTTCCGCCGCCGCCCGCACCTTGGCCCGGGTCGTGGCGGCGCAGGTACCGCCCTGCAAGGCGCGACTGGCGGTGGCCTGGGACACCCCGGCTGCGTGGGCGACGTCCTGCAGGGTGGGCATGACCCAACCCTGCGACCAGCACCGCAGTGCTTCAAGTCACTTTCCGCTGCGGGATGGACGCGGGTTCTGCCGAGTGGATATGCTTCCATCGGACAATCGGGCCATTGGGGTTACCGCATATTATAGTCACGCCCAGCATGGCCTGGAACGCACACGCATATGCAACGATCTGCCGGTCCCCGGGCGCCCGTCGCCCTGACCAGACCCGCTCGAACTACGGCGCGGCGGATGACATCACCGTCAGGAACAGCCGGGGCCACGAAATCCGCTTCCGTCTGCGCCGCGCAGCCCGGCTGCCGTCACCAGTCCACATCCACGCCTCTGCACGCCGTACGCCGGCGAGCAGTACCGTCGCCACAGATTCCGGAGATGCCCATGCGTAAAGCCCTGGTTTGCGCCCTGCTGTTCCTCGGTGCACTGCAGAGCCCGTTGGCGGCCGCCCAGTCCACTCCCACGACCCTGTCGGTGGGCGCCAGCGACAGCGATGGCGGGACGCTGAGCTATGCCTGGACGATGCACAGCGGGCCCTCGGGGGCGGCTGCGGTGTTCGCGACCCCGACCGCCGCCACGACAACGGTGACGGTCGACACGGTCGGCAACTACATCTTCAAGGTCGTGGTCAGCGATGGCCAGGGCGGTTCGACCCAGAGCAGCACCGGGACCATCCACTGCACCCGGGCGCCGCTCAACACCGCGGTGCCGACCCTCGCCGGCACCGCGCAGGTCGGCATGACGCTGACGGCCACGGCCGGGACCTGGACCAATCCGGACAGCACCGCCACGGTCAGCTACGCCTGGTCGTGGCAGCGCGCCGACAATGCCGCCGGCACGAACACCGTCACCATCGCCGGAGCCACGGGCGCGACCTACACGCTCAAGGTGGCGGACCTGAACAAGGTCGTGCGCGCCGTGCAGACGGCGACCAACGCGCCCTATGCCGCCGCGCGTACGGCGAACTCGGCCTTCACCACTGCCGTCGCGGCCGGAGGCCCGGTGACGCCGACGCCGGTGATCGGCACGACCACCGGCCTGACCACCGCGACCCCCTCGATCAGCGGAACGAGCGGCACAACCGATGTCATCCGCATCTATGATGGCGGAACGCTCATCGGCACGGTGACCGCCAGCGGCGGAGCGTGGAGCTGGACGGCCTCGCCTCCGCTCGCCGCGGGCACGCATGCGTTGACCTGCACCGCCCAGGCCTCTGGAAGCGTCGAAAGCACGGCCTCCGCGACGATCACCGTGGTGGTGCCGGGTAGCAGCGGTGGTGGATCGACCAGCAGCAGCGGGGGCGGGGGTGGATGCGGAGCCGGCGGCGTGGCCGGCCTGCTGCTCGCGCTGCTCACCATCATCGGCCTACGCGGCCGTCGCGCAGCCCGCGCCTGACGGCCATGCCCGCGAACATCTACCCAGGATATTCCATGTCAGATGCCCGTCTGCTCGGCGCCGTGGTGCTCGGCGCAGCGTTGTCGTCGCTCTCTGCTGCGGAACCCTATCTCGTCAAGGACATCGACGGTTCTGGTGCCGCTGTGGACGCCGGCGGGGTGGTCGCCGACGGCCGCTTCGTCTATGCCCACGACCGGGACGATGGGACAGGCACCGAACTCTGCATCACCGACGGGACGCTTGCCGGGACCGCGCGAGTGAAGGACATCCTCCCCGGAGGAGGATCCTCGTCGCCGACGCGCTTCCAGCGCCTGTCCGACGGCAGAGTGATGTTCGCCGCTGATGACGGCTCTGGACTCGAACCCTGGATCACCGACGGAACCCTGGCCGGCACGGTACGCGTCGCGGATCTCAACCCGGCCGGCTCAAGCTCTCCGCACTCGTTCGTGCAGGTCTCCACGGGCGATGTCTACTTCGTGGCCGATGACGGCACCAATGGCACCGAACTGTTCCGGTGGACTGGAACCGGGTCGCCTGCCAGGGTGAGCCAGATCGGCGCTGGCTCGGCCAACGGTTTCACGGGCGGGACGAACCTGCGCCGGGGCAGCAGCGGCGCGACCGCATACTTCTATGCCGGTGCTACCAGTCTCACCACCGGTGGGCCGGTGGTGGCGGTGAAGGCCGGTGCCGTGACCCAGGTCACGAGCATCCTCCCGATCGGCAAGACGCCCTCCGCCGCGTATTTCGCGCGTCTGCCAGGCGACAAGGTCGTCTTCAGCGGCTACACGACCACCAACGGCACCGAACTGTGGGTCAGCGACGGCACGGCCGGCGGGACCAAGCTGGTCAAGGATTTCCACGCCGGCAGCGGTAGCGGCGAACCGGACTTTCTGACCGCCTTCGGCAGCACGGTCTACTTCGCCTGCCAGAACGGCCCCCGCCAGGCAGGCAACGGCACGGCACCGCGTGGCCTGTGGGTCACCGATGGCACCGCCGGCGGCACCAGCGAGGTGAGTTCCGCGATGAATCCGACCGACGAGTATTATGGCCCCGTCAATCTCGCGGTGGCCGGCGGATCGCTCTACTTTGCAACCGCCGCGACAGGGACGACCACGCTGTGGCGGAGCGACGGATCCGGCGCCGGGACCGTCGCGGTCAGCAGTCAATGGGGCCAGCCCTCGGTCGCATCGACCGGAGACCAGCTCAGCGACATCGTGGATGTGGGCGGAACTGTCTATTTCCTCGCCGGCACCGAGACCACCGGCAAGGAGCTGTGGCGCATCCCTCCTGGCGGCAGTCCCACGGCCTCGCCCCAGATCATCAACGGAAGCGTCGGGCTCGAGCAGGACACCCCCGACATCGACGCCCTGTTGTTCGGCGGCGGCTCTGCGTGCTACATCCAGGGCAACAGCGGACAGAGCACGACCGTCCTGATGTCGGCGACCACGGGCAGCCTGACCACCATCGCCGTGCCGGCCTATGGTCCGGGGAACGGCCTCGGCGGGGTGTCTGGCAACGGACGCGACAACTGGATCTCCGTCGGCTCGGAGATCGTGTTCTCGGCCTACGACACCCAGGGCGGGTGGCGCATCTGGGCCAGCGATGGCACCACTGCCGGAACGCGTGCGCTGTGGCATCCCGGCCTGCTCATCGAAACCGGACCGGATTCGGCGAATGATCTGTACTATGATGGCACGGTGCTGGGCGGCTCGGTGGTTCTGGGGGCAGGCGAACCGGCCGTGACCAACGGCACCAGCGGGATCGACACCCTGGCCGGCCAGGAGCCCCGCCTGCTGCATGTGGCCACCGGTTCGGCGATCCTGCTGAAGGATATCGTCACCGGCACCGAAAGTGCTTCGCCCACGACGACCCAGGGAAAGCCCTCGTCTCCGCGCATGTTCACCCGGGTTGGCGAGCATGCCTATTTCTCCGCACGCAATGAGGATGGCGGGGCCTTGTGGCGCACGGATGGCACACCGGCAGGCACGGTGCAGGTCGCCGACCCCAACCCCACGTCGGACCCCGATGTGCGGGATCTGACCGCCATGGGCGGGTCGCTCTACTTCACCGCCGACACCACCGCCACCGGAATCGAACTCTACCGTTTCGATCCTGCGCTCGGCAGCGCAACGCTGGTGAAGGACATCAACCCAGGCGCCGGGGACCTCTATAATCGTGAGGTATCGGGGTTCCTGCCGCTCTTCATCGTCAGCGGCGATAGGATGTTCTTCCGCGCCACCGATGGGACTGGTGGCATGCAGCTGTGGAGGACCGACGGCACGGCCGGTGGAACGATGCAGGTCGCCACGATCAATCCGGGCGGCAATGCCTTCCCGACCAAGCCGCAGCCCCATACCATGGCTGCGTTCGCTGGCGGCGTGGTCTTCGCGGCAGACGACGGGACGCATGGCGTCGAACCGTGGTACAGCGACGGCACCGCCGCAGGCACCAGGATACTGGGCGACCTCACGACCGGCAGCGGCGGCTCCAATCCGGTCTGGTTCACCGTCCTCGGAGGCTGGTGCTACTTCGTCGCTGACGGCGCGCTCTGGCGCACCAACGGCAGCACCGCGTCGCTGGTCAACGGCACCCAGAATCTGGCTCCAGCAGCACCGATCGCGGTCAATGGCAACATCCTGTTCCACGGCACCGATATCGCGCATGGCCGCGAACTGTGGCGCTTCGATGGCAGTTCCGTGTCCCTGGTCGCCGACCTCCAGCCGGGCGCGGAATCCAGCAAGATCGGGAGCACAGATCCGGTCATCCTGCCAAACCAGGAGGTCAAGCAACGCGGGGTGGGCGATCGCTTGCTCTTCGCCGCCACCGTCAACGGCAGCGGCCGCGAGCTGTGGGGCTACCAGCCGCCCGTCGGGACGGCCGGAGCCGGCGGATATGGCTCGGGCACAGGCAATGTCCCGCCGACGATCACCAGCGCAGCCGGTGCAAGTACCACGGTCTTGACCCTGCCCTGACCGGCATGTGATCGCTCGGGATGGCACTGGCCTTCCTCGCAGCGTCGATCCTGCTGACCATATCCCCCGGGCCTGACAACCTCTTCATCCTGGCGCAGGGGACGACGCATGGCCGGCGGGCTGCCGTGGCTCTGGCGTGGGGGATGTGCTGCGGGATCAGCGTGCATGCCCTGGCCGCCACGCTCGGCATCGCCGTGCTGCTGCGCAGCTCGCCCACCGCATTCCTGATCATCCAGCTGGCCGGGGCCGCCTACCTGCTGTGGGTGGCGGTCGGCCTGTGGCGCGAGGCCGCGCGCCCGCTGGCGCCAACCGGGGATGGTGGACCGGCGCAACCAGCCGCAGCGGTGTTCCTCATCGGCTTCCTAATGAACGTGATGAACCCCAAGGTCGCGCTGTTCTTCCTCGCCTTCTTCCCGCAGTTCATCCCCGCCGACGACCCGCATCCGACCCACACCACGCTGCTGCTCAGCGCGCTCTTCTTCGCCCAGGCGGTGGTGATCTTCAGCCTCATCGCCGTCCTGGCCGGGTCGATCGGCCGCACCCTGCGCGCCAACGCCCGCCTGCGTTCCGCCCTGCTGCGGTTCACCGCGCTTGGTCTTGCCGCCGTCGCCGTGCACCTGTTGGAGGCCAGACACTGAGCGGGTGCCGCGAGGACGAGCACCTGCCGGATGCCACGGTCACGCTGGCGGGACGGAGGTCTCGCGGATGACCAGGCGACCTGGCACGGCGATGTCCGCCGTCGCCCCGGCACAGGCCTCGACCAGTCGCGCCGCCACGCCGGCGTAATCGGGCTGCATGCTGCTCAACGGCGAATTGCGCTGATCCTGCCCGATGACGACGAGGGCGAAGGGTCGCTTGCGCCGCGCTTCGACCACGCGCCAGGGCTGGGTTTCGATCGGCGCAAGTATCAGTGCCGTCGGCCCATCCCGGCTCGTCATCAGGCGCAGCAATTCGTCCTCGCCATGGTTGAGGACGACCTCATCGACCGTCAGACGGAGACGGCGGGCACAGGCGGCAACGGACTGGCGACGGTCGGCGACGGAGATGTGTGGGTGAACCCCGGTCGCGAAGGCGAAGCAGAGACGGCGATGGCCAAGAGCGGCAAGATGCTCGACCACCACCGCAAGGTCGGCCTGTTCGTCGGGATGGACGCCGATCGCCCCGGCCCCTCCCCGGCTGTTCAGGACCAGGCACGGCAGCCCTGCCGCAGCCGCCATGGCGGGAAGCTCGGGTGGCAGGAAGGCGACCGCGATCAGCGCTGCGGGCGATGGGCCGGTATGCAGGGCCGTCTCGCAGTCGCTCCAGGAGACCAGCTTGGCGTAGCCGCCTCCTGCGGTCAGCGCGGCCAGGGCCCCGGGCAGGAAGGGATCCTGCCAGGCCGTGTGGTCGGAGCCGACCATGATGACTCCCTGCCCGGTGGCTCGGTAGCCAAGACGGCGCGCGGCATCGAGCACACGCTGACGGGTGGCTGGAGAAAGCTCACCACGGTTGCGCGCGAGACTGAGCACCTTGGCCACGGTCGAGCGCGACAGCCCGGTCGACCTGGCCACGTCTTCCTGGGTGATGCGGCGGGACATGTCCGCATCCTAGGGCCACCACCTGTCTGACAAATCATCAGGGCGCACGCCTCGAGACTGACAATGTGTCAGGCCGGCGCGATCGGATGGTCAGGCCATTTTGCGAACAATGCGCAGTGGCGCATGATCCCCGGCATGAGCACCAGCTACGGCCACTTCGACGACGCCCGTCGCGAATACGTCATCACCCGCCCCGACACCCCGATGCCCTGGCTGAACTACCTCGGCTCGGACGAGTACTTCGGCCTGTGCACCAACACCGGCGGCGGCTACACCTTCTGGCGCGACGCCAAGCTGCGCCGCATCACCCGCTATCGCTACAACAACAGCCCGCTCGACACCGGCGCGCGTGCCCTCTACATCAAGGACGACAGCGGCCTGTGGGCTCCGATGTGGAAACCTGTCAGAGCGAAGCTCGACCGCTACGAGTGCCGTCACGGCATGGGCTACAGCACCATCACCGGCGCCAAGGGCGGCACGGAGGTCGAAACCACGCTGTTCATCCCGCCGGGCGAGAACGTCGAAATCTGGCGCCTCACGGTGCGCAACACCGCAAAGACCAGGCGCCGGATCCAGGTCTTCCCCTACGTCGAGTTCTGCCTCTTCGAGGCGCTCAACGACATGACCAACTACCAGCGCACCTACTCGATCGGCGAGGTCGAGGTCGAGGACGGCGCGGTCTACCACAAGACCGAGTACCGCGAGCGCCGCAGCCACTACGCGCTGTTCGCGAGCACCAGGAAGCCGCAAGGCTTCGACACCAGCCGCGACGCCTTCGTCGGCGTGCACGAAGGCATGCACGACGCCAAGGCGCCGAGCGCCGGTGCGTGCACCGGCTCGGTGGCGCACGGCTGGAACCCGGTCGGCGCTTTCCAGCACGACCTGGAGCTGGCGCCCGGGGCCGAGGAGACCTTCTCGATCCTGCTCGCCTACATCGACAACGGCGACCTGCCCAAGTTCGACGCCCCCTTCGTGATGAACAAGGTGAAGGGCCGCGCGCTGATCGCCAAGTACAGCAGGAAGGGAGCGGTCGACGCCGCCTTCGCCAAGCTGCATGCGCACTGGGGCGGCCTGCTCGGCACGTTCCAGGCCGACAGCCCGGACAGCGAGGTCAACCGCATGGCCAACGTGTGGAACCAGTACCAGTGCATGGCGACCTTCAACCTGTCGCGCTCGGCCAGCCTCTATGAGACCGGCATCGGCCGCGGCATGGGCTACCGCGACTCGAACCAGGATCTTCTCGGCTTCATGCACATGATCCCGGAGCGCGCCCGCCAGCGCATCCTCGACATCGCCGCGACCCAGCTGTCCGACGGCACCTGCTACCACCAGTACCAGCCGCTGACCAAGAAGGGCAATGCCGAGATCGGCGGCGACTTCTACGACGACCACCTGTGGCTGATCCTGTCGACCTGCGCCTACATCAAGGAGACCGGCGATCGCGGCATCCTCGACGAGCAGATCGGCTACGCCGACAAGGCCGGCTCGAAGCACACGCTGCTGCACCATCTCGAAACCAGCATCGCCTACACCCTGAAGCAGCGCGGCCCGCACGGCCTGCCGCTGATCGGCCACGCCGACTGGAACGACTGCCTCAATCTGAACTGCTTCTCGACCGAGCCGAACCAGAGCTTCCAGACCGCCGGCGACGTCAAGGGGAGCAAGGCCGAATCGGTGATGATCGCCGGCCTGTTCCTCTACGCCACGCGCGAGCTGGCCGGCCTCTATGACTGGATGGGCAAGAAGGCCGCGGCCAAGCGCCTGCGCGGCAACTGGGCTGACATGAAGAAGGTCGTCGAGACGGCCGGTTGGGACGGCGAGTGGTTCGTGCGCGCCTACGACGCGGCCGGCAAGCCGGTCGGCTCGAAGGTCTGCAAGGAAGGCAAGATCTTCATCGAAAGCCAGGCGTGGTGCGTGCTGGGCGGGGCCGGGGCCGAGGACGGCCGCGCCCGCCAGGCCCTGGAGAGCGTGCACAAGCACCTCTACACCAGCGACGGTATCGTCCTGCAGACGCCCCCCTACGCGACCTACCACAAGGAGCTGGGCGAGGTCAGCAGCTATCCGCCTGGCTACAAGGAGAACGCCGGCATCTTCAGCCACAACAACACCTGGATCCACCTCGCGTGGTGCGAGCAGGGCGAGGGCGACCGGGCGCTGGAGTACTACCGTTCGATCTGCCCGGCGGCGCACCAGGATCGCCACGACACCTATCGGGCTGAACCCTACGTCTATGCCCAGATGATCGCCGGCCGCGACTCGGCCAATCCGGGCGAGGCCAAGAACTCGTGGCTGACCGGCACCGCGGCGTGGACCTTCGTGGTGGTATCGCAGGGCATCCTCGGCATCCGCCCCGACTATCCCCAAGGGCTGGAAGGGCTTCACGGTCAAGCGCACCTTCCGCGGCGCGATCTACGAGATCACGGTGAAGAATACCGGCGGCTCGGGCTTCGGCACCACGCGCGTGACGGTCGACGGCAAGGTCATGGCCGACGGCGTGGTGCCGGTGTTCAAGGCCGGCACGAAGCACCGCGTCGAGGTCGAGCTGCTCTAGCGGGGCTCCGCCCCAGCCCGAGGCTGATTATGGGCGTCGCCCCGCTAGCTGGCTGTTGCTGCAGGGGCTGCGCCACCGCACCCCGAGTCCTCACGGGCAGCGACTTTGCCGACTTTGACTTGGCAGGTCAAAGTCGCTACCCTCAAGGACTCTAGAATCTTCGCGGGTGCGGGGTTGAGGCTCCTGCCCACCCGGAGATCCAGACAGCCTGCCACACCGTGGCTGGATATGCTTCCGCTCAAAACCGGCTTGCCGGGATGGCGCGGCACCAACATGGCCCGAGCATGCCTCGCAGCACCCATGTCACCGATCTGCGCCTCGGCGCAGCGTCGGCCTTCGCTCTGGAAGCCTCGTGACCATGCTCACCCTGCGCCTCGACAGTCCGGCCAATCGTCGCGCGTTCCATGCGCTGCTGTGGCGGCCGGAGGATTCCGCCACCGCAGCCTCGGGCAGGCGCCGACTCGCCATCATCCTGCATGGTCGCCAGCCCGCCACGATGGTCGACGGCCCGGCCACCATTCATCACCTCTATCCCTTCGCCGAGGCGCTGCAGACCGCTTCCGACTACTATGGGATGGACCTCTGCATCCCGCTGATGGGGAACAAGGCGTACTGCGATTCGCCCATCGATCCCTACGTCCGTCACGCCACCTTCCTGGGTGACGAGCTGCCCGGTCTGCTGGCGCGCGAGCACGGTGCCACCAGCGATCGTCTGGATCGCTGCCTGATCGGTTTCAGCATGGGCGGCACCGGTGCGATCAATATCCTGGCGCGACATGCCGAGCGCTTCGCCATCGCCGTCAACTTCGCCGGCAACTGCGATCCCGCCTTCTATCCGACCACGCTGGGCTGCCGTTCGCCGGCCGAGGATGTCCTCGGCCCCTACGAGACCCACGCCGCGCATTTCGTGCAGTGGAGCAACTTCCACGCCGTCACCGCCGTGGCCGGTCGGCGCGATGTCGCCATCGCCCTCGGTTGCGGACGCGATGACCCGCGCCTGGCGAACATCCGCCGTCTGCATCGCCAATTGCTGGATCAGGGAACCATCTGCACCTACGGCGACTATCCCGGCGGGCATGTGTACGATCTGGCGCATGTGCTGCTGCAGTGCGCCGCCGCCGACCACCTCTGGCGCAACCTGCGCACAGCCTGATCGTACCCCGCGAACATGCATCTTGCCGATACGCTGCTGCGCATCTTCGCCGTCCTCGGCCCGATCTTCCTGCTCATCGCGGCCGGACGCATCCTGCGCGGCACCGGGGTGATCGGCGAGGCCGGCGCCGCCGATCTCGCCAAGCTGCTCTACTGGTTCGCCCTGCCGGTGCAGCTCATCGTGCTGGGAGCCTCGGTCGATGTCATGGCCCACATCGATGTCCGGCTCATCCTGGCGGTGGTCGCCGCGTATGCCGCATCCTTCGCCCTCGGCTGGTGGCTGACCCCGGGCCTGGAGCCGGCTGCCCGCGGCTCGGCGCTGGGCATCGCGGTGCGCGCCAACGGCGCCTTCGTCGCCCTGCCCATGGTCGAGCTGGCGGCGACCCAGCTGCCCAGCGCCGACGCGGCGGCGCTGCGTGCCGCCTTCGCCGTGCTGCTCGCGCCCAGCGTCATCATGTTCAACATCGGCGCGGTGCTCGGCTTCCGCCTGCCGCACCACGGCCTGACCCGGGCCGGCATGTGGCAGGCGGTGGACGAGATCTGGCGCAACCCGCTGATCCTCGCCTGCCTCGTCGGCCTGGCGCTGGGCGCGTGGCGGCCGGGTGCGCTCACCGGCACCATGATCGGTGCCGGTCTGGGCATGGCCGCCGGCGCGGCCATTCCGCTCGCCCTGCTGCTGGCCGGCTTCGGCCTCAGCGGCAGCGGCCTACGCGATCGCGCCGGGATCCTCGCCCTCGCCAGCTTCGGCAAGCTGGTGGTCGTCCCCGGCCTGACCTGGCTGGCAGGATGGGCGTTGGGCTGCCCACCGGCCGCCGTCGCCGCCGCCGTGTTCCTGATGGCCGCACCGACCGCGATGGCCTCGGTGCCGATGGCGCGCCTGCTCGGCGGCGATGTCGCGCTGGCCGTCGCCGGCGTCACCGCGACCACGGTGGGGGCGGTCATCTCGCTGGCGGGCTGGCTGGTGGCGATGAGCTGGTGGATGGCGCGCGGCCACTGAGATCCGCGCCAGCGCGTTGCCGTTGAAGCGTTTCTACGCAATAATTACACCCTATCTGGGTTGTGCCGAGGCCGATCGGCAGCAGACTTGCGGCATGCACCCGTCCGAACAGATCGTCCGCGTCATGAGCCGGATCTATGCCAAGGGCATGACCACGACATCGGGGGGCAACCTCTCGCTGCTCGACGCCGAGGGCGATCTGTGGATCACGCCGTCGCGGGTCGACAAGGGCACGCTGACGGTCGATGACGTCGTGCGCGTACGCCGCGACGGCAGCGTCGACGGCAAGCACAAGCCGTCGTCCGAATTCCCCTTCCACCTCGCCATCCTCAAGGCCCGGCCGGATCTCCGCGCCGTGGTCCATGCCCATGTCCCGGCCCTCTCGGCCTTCGCCGTCACCCGGCGCGTGCCCGATACGTTGGTGCTGCCGCAAGCGCGCTTCGTCTGCGGGCCGGTGGCATCCAGCCCCTACGTGCTGCCAGGCAGCGATGCGCTGGGCGAGGCGATCGCCGCGCAGTTCCTGCGTGGGGCCGACTGCGTGGCGATGGAGAACCACGGCTTCGTGTTCGGCGGCACCACCCTACAGCAGGGCTTCGAGCGCATGGAGACGCTGGAATACACCGCGCGCCTGATCGTCGGCGCCGAGACGCTGGGCGGCTGCGCGCCGCTCAGCGAAGCGGAGTACGCCGAGAGCCGCCGGCCCAACAACCTGCTGCCCGAGTTCACCGCCAGCACGCCCAGCGCCCGCGAGCAGGAGCTGCGCCGTCAGCTCTGCGCCTTCGCGCTGCGCGGCTACGAACAGGGCATGATGATCGCAACCGAAGGCAGCCTGTCGGTGCGCCTCGACGCTGGCTCGGCGCTGTTCACCCCCTCGGGCAAGGACCGCTCGACGCTGACGCCCGAGGACATCGTGCTGGTGCGCGACGGGCGCCGCGAGGCGGGCAAGCTGCCGTCGCGCGCCTGCCTCAACCATCTCGCGATCTACCGCGCCCATCCCTGGGTCGGTGCGGTGTTCAACGCCCTGCCGCCGCACACCACCGCGTTCTCGATTGCGCGTTCGGCGCACCTGACCACGCGCATCATCCCCGAGAGCCACATCCTGCTGCGCGATGTCGGGGTGCTGCCCTACGCGCAGCAGTACGGCGACGGTGCGGCCGTCGCGGCGGCGGTCTCGACCAGCCAGCCGGTGCTGCTGTTCCGCAACAACGGGGCGATCACGGTCGGCGGTAGCGTGCTGGAGGCCTTCGACCGCATGGAGGTGCTGGAGAACACAGCCAAGGTGCTGCTGGCGGCCAAGCCGCTGGGCGGCGCGCTGGCGATCGACGACCAGGGCATCGCGACGATGACCAAGGCCTTCCTGGGCGTCTGAGCACGCGCGATCATGAATCCAGCCCCGACTCCTGCTGGCTGCGCCAGGCGTGCACCAGATCGCGACGGTGATGGCTCGGCACGCCCGGGAACCAGGCGATGCTGCTGGTCGCGAGGTAGATGTCCTCGCCGACCACGCAGGCGCTGGGGTCGGGACTGAAGCCGTCGAGACGGGGTTGCGCAGATTTTCTAGACTGCCGGTGCAGCCTCTTGGAGAATTCCGCGATGCACGTGTGCACCTTTGGCCCTGCCATGAATCCGATCCTGGCGCCGCGGAAATCGCAGGCCCATGACGGTCAGGGTTCCGATCAGCAGCCCCAGGAGGCCGCCCGCGCCACAGCCACCACTCACCTTGCCGGCTTTCAGCGTCACGGTCGGCAGCGGGGCCACGTCGTCATCGAGGATCGTCACCGTCACCTGCTGGCTGCCCGACTCCGTCGCATTGCTCACGCCGCTGATGTCCAGGATCACCGTCTCATCACCTTCGACCTGGACATCCTGCACCGCCGTCACCGTCGCCGTACCGGTCAACTGGCCGGCAGGGATCGTGATCGTGGACGAGGACAGGGTGTAATCGGTGCCGCCTCCCGTCGCCGTACCGCTCGCGGTCAGGGTCACCACGACATTGCTCGCCGAGGTCGAGGACAGGGTCGCCGTCACCGTCGAAACGCCGGCCGCTTCGGCGATGCTCGCCACGCTGGCGGCCAGGGTCACGGTCGGCAGATCGTCGTCGAGGATCGTTATGGTCACCTGCTGGGTGCCAGATTCCGTCGCGTTGCTCACGCCGGTGATGTCGAGGATCACCGTCTCCGCTGGATCAACCAGGACATCCTGCACCGCCGTCACAGTTGCCGTACCAGTCAACTGGCCGGCGGGGATCGTGATCGTGGACGAGGACAGGGCGTAATCGGTGCCGCCGCCCGTCGCCGTGCCGCTCGCGGTCAGGGTCACCACCACGTTGCTGGTCGAGGCCGTGGACAGCGTCGCCGTCACCGTCGAAACGCCGGCCGCCTCGGCGATGCTCGCCACGCTGACGCCCAGGGTCACGGTCGGCAGATCGTCGTCGAGGATCGTCACCGTCACCTGCTGGGTGCCTGATTCCGTCGCGTTGCTCACACTGGTGATATCAAGCGTCACCGTCTCCGCTGGATCGACCTGGACATCCTGCACCGCCGTCACCGTCGCCGTACCAGTCAACTGGCCGGCGGTGATCGTGATCGTGGACGAGGACAGGGTGTAATCGGTGCCACCGCCCGTCGCCGTGCCGCTCGCGGTGAGGGTGACCACGACATTGCTCGCCGAGGCCGAGGACAGGGTCGCCGTCACGGTCGAGACGCCGGCCGCCTCGGCGATGCTCGCCACGCTGGCTCCCAGGGTCACCGTCGGCAGCGGGGCCACATCGTCGTCCAGGATCGTCACGGTCACCTGCTGGGTGCCTGATTCCGTCGCGTTGCTCACGCCCGTGATGTTCAAGACCACCGTCTCACCGCCTTCGACCACAGAGTCCTGCACCGCCGTCACCGTTGCCGTACCGGTCAACTGGCCGGCGGGGATCGTGATGGTGGTCGAGGACAGGGTGTAATCGGTGCCACCACCCGTCGCCATGCCGCTTGCGGTCAGGGTGACCACGACGCTGCTCGCCGAGGTCGAGGACAGGGTCGCGGTCACCGTCGAGACACCGGTCGCCTCGACGATGCTCGCCGTCGACCGGGTCAGGGTCACCGTCGGCAGCGCGCCCGAGGGCGAGACGGTGAGGAGGAAGGTCCTGGTCGCCGACAGTGGGCCGGCGGGCGCGACGGGGTTGGCCGCCGGTTCGGTAACCGTGACGGTGATGGTGGCGGTGCCGCTCTGGCCGGCTGCGGGTTGGCAGACGAGACTGCGGGCACGATCGAACTGGGGATTGCCCAGCGTGGTGATGAGGATGTTGCCGTTGGGCAGCACGGTGGGATTGCTGCTGGTTGCCGTGACCACGAGCTCCTCGGGATGCCAGTTGAGATCGCCGAGACGGAGCATGGCCGGAGCCGTCTGGCTGTCCTGGATGCAGGCTTGGTCGGGGATGATCGCTAGCCAGGGCGCCTCGTTGGCGGCCTCCGCCGGGACATTGGCACAGTAGACGTCACTGGTTGCGGAGGTCGAATTGACGCCGTCGCTCAAGATCAGGTGGACCGTCGTGCCGTTCCAGCCGTCGGGCACCGTCCGGACCTGGAAGCTGCGTACCGGTCCCCAGGCTGACAGGCGGATATTGCC
>JFJP01040432.1_pt1 | contig 26847 bp, 12 predicted proteins | sample 431651 | NCBI WGS metagenome assembly JFJP01 (sample SAMN02602958, study PRJNA72255) | Microbial mat metagenome, whole genome shotgun sequencing project. | biome: fresh water; feature: sink hole; material: water; isolation source: purple microbial (photo- and chemosynthetic) mats found in...
GGAAACATGACAGTGTTTGAACACAATATGCACGGAAATGATTAAACGAAAAGAAAAAAACAATATCCCCAAAAAAAACAGTTCACATATCTAACCGTATTTAACCTGGATAATTCATGAAAAGCATCAACTTAGCGAACTCAGTGAAGCAACTCACGAACACCTTTTATAATGAGATTGTTATGAGTAAACCAAGTGTTTTCGTTCTGCTTCGTTAAGCTCAGTGTTATACTTTGCGGCGATTTTTACTTCTGCCACTAAGTCTCAATGGACTCACAAAGTTTATGAATAATTCAGGTTAATGTCGTTGAAGTGAATTCAGATTCAGAAATTACTAAAAAAAAAATAAAGTAAGTTAATATCCACTCCCCTTACCCCTAACACCTAACACCTAACACCTAACCACTAACACCTAACCCCTAACCCCTAACCCCTAACGCCTAACACCTAACACCTAACACCTAACACCTAACACCTAACACCTAACCCCTAACACCTAACACCTTCGCACCTTACACTAACCCTAAAATTATTCCCCATGAGTAAAAATAAAATCCTGATTGTTGAAGACGAAAGAATAACTGCTGAGGATTTGAAAAATACCCTGGAAAATATGGGATATGAAGTCACTGGCATGGCATCTTCGGCTGATACTTTTTACAAGAGTTTAAACGACAACATGCCCGACCTTGTACTCATGGACATATACCTGAAAGGCAAAAAAGATGGAATTGAGCTTGCTACCGAAGTCAAGGAAAAGTATCAGTTGCCCATAATATATCTTACAGCTTACTCTGATTCAAACATCCTTGAACGGGCCAAAATAACCGAGCCCTTCGGGTTTATAATGAAACCGTTTCAGGAACGTGAGCTCCATTCGAATATCGAAATGGCTTTGCATAAAAACAGGATGGAACTTCGTATAAACCATCTGAACGCCATCCTGAAAGCCATTCGTGATGTAAATCAACTTATTGTAAGAGTAAACAATGTAAAGGATTTAGTGGAAAAAACCTGCGAAATACTTGTATCAAGCAGGGCATATACCAGCGCGTGGTTTCTTACACTTGACAATAAAGGAATATTGTTGGATTCATCTTCGGCGGGAGTGAAAGAAGGCTATGATGTTTTTATTCAACAATTCAGGAACGGAAACAGCCCCGAGTGTGTAAAACAACTGAAAGAAACGGATCAGAAAATGTGCTCGATGAATACCAGCACAGATTGTGAGGATTGTTTTATAAAAAAAATATTTCCTGGTAAGGGCACTATTATCGCCAAGGTAGGATACAAGGAACGCACACATGGATTTATTGCCGTATCGATGCCTATTGAGTTAACCAATGATGAAGAAGAAACAGAACTTTTTATTGAAATTGCTGACGACCTGGGATTTGCGCTCAACACCCTTGAGCAGCAGAAAAAGAAAGATGAAGCAGAAGAAAAACTTATAAGCAGTGAAGAAAAACTTCGGGCACTGATCAATGCAATGCCTGACCTGGTTTGTTTTAAGGATGGTGAAGGTCGCTGGCTTATTGCGAACGAATACGCACTAAATCTGTTTGGGCTGAATGGTGTTGATTATATTGGAAAAACAGATGCTGAACTGGCTGAATATAGTAGTTTTTACAGGGAAGCATTTATGCAATGCGAAGCAACAGATGCAATTGCATGGGAGAAAGGCAGTCTCAACAGGGCCGATAAAATCGTCCCTCGCCCCGATGGAACTGTCATGATTTTTGATAGCATTAAAATCCCGAGCTTTGATTCCGATAACAGGCGTAAAGGCCTGGTTGTAGTTGAACGCGATATAACCGAGAGGAAACATTCCGAGCAGGAACTACAGAAATTGTCGCAGGTTGTTCAACAAAGCCCTAACTCCATCATTGTTACTGATACCAATGGTAGTATTGAATATGCAAATCCGGCTGCCAGCCGGATTTCAGGCTATGCTGTTGAAGAACTGATTGGCAATAATCCTTCCTTGCTCAGTAGCGGCGAAACGCCAAAAGAGGAATACAAAAAATTATGGGATACTATTAATGCCGGCAACGAATGGAAAGGCGAATTCCATAACCGTAAGAAAAACGGAGAGCTTTACTGGGAGCGTGCTACCATATCACCTATTAAAAACAAAAAAGGCATAATAACTCATTTCCTTGGAATAAAGGAAGATATTACTGCACGGAAATACAATGAGAGTATTCAGAAAGTTTTATTCAATATTTCGAGGCAGGTATCCGAAACCAGTGATGTGCAGCAATTACTTGAAATTGTAAGGAATGAACTCAGCACCCTCATAAATACAAAAAATTTCTATGCTGCTTTTTACAGCGAAGAAACCGGCATGCTCACCTCCGCTTATGGAACCGACGAAAAAGGTATGCCTGAAACATGGCCTGCCGAGAAATCATTAACAGGATATGTAATCAGGCACAATAAATCACTTCTTCTGAGGCAGAATGAATTTGAGAAGCTGATGGAAACCGGCGAAGTTGAGCTTGTAGGTGCCAATTCCGAAATATGGCTTGGCGTTCCCTTAACAATTGGAAACAAACCCTATGGTGCTTTTGTAGTACAGGATTATGAAAATCCGGATGCTTATGGCGAAAATGAACTCAAAATGCTCGAATTCATTGCCAGCCAGGTAAGTCTTTCCATTCAGCGCCAAAAATCAATCCTCGACCTGCAGGATGCATTTGTTAAGGCCGAAGCAGGCGACAAGTTAAAAACAGCATTTATCAACAATATTTCTCACGAAATCCGCACACCGCTCAACGGAATACTCGGATTTACCGAGATGACCCTTAATCCGGACTCGACCCGGGAAGACAATGAACTATTCTTTTCAATCATTAAAAAAAGCAGCAAACGGCTGCTTAATACCATTACCAGTTATATGGATATTTCGATGCTCGTTTCAGGAACGATGGAAATCACCAGGCGACCGTCAAACCTTGACAAACTGATTAGTGAAATTCATAGCGATTTTCTTGAAATTTCCACAAATAAAGGGATTGAAATCATAATCGATAAACCGGATTCTGACGAACCATTGCTTCTGAATACTGATATTGAAAAGCTCCGAAAAATAATTAACCATCTTCTTGATAATGCTGTGAAATTCTCACAAAAAGGAACAATAACATTCGGATATAACAATAAGGATTCAGAATTTGAGTTCTTTGTAAGCGACACAGGAACTGGAATTAAAAGCGATGCTCTGAATGTTATTTTTGATGCATTTATGCAGGCTGATGTTTCTTCAACACGAGGATACGAAGGCAGCGGTCTTGGATTAACTATTGCAAACGGACTTGTAAAATTACTTGGAGGCAAATTATGGGTTGATTCCGAACGAGGCCGGGGATCAACCTTCTACTTTACACTACCGTTTTCCGAAAACTCGGTTCTAACACCCCGAAAAGCAAATGTTATGCCCAAAATAGAGCCATTAACCAAACCATTGATATTGGTTGCCGAAGATGACGATTCCAACTACAAATACATCGAAATTGTATTGCTTTATGCTTCGTACGAAGTAATAAGAGCGGAAAATGGCATCGAAGCTGTTGAGTGTTGCCGCAATCACCCGGAAATACGCCTGGTGCTTATGGACATTAAAATGCCTTTGATGGATGGTTTCGAAGCTACCAGGCAAATCAAATCATTTATGCCCGGCTTACCTGTAATAGCACTCACAGCTCATGTAACCACCGAAGATGAAAACCTGGCAATAGCATCAGGGTGTAATGAATATGTTACAAAACCTGTAAGCAAAGCTAAATTACTCGAGATAATTGAAGATTCATTAATCCTGAATTGACAGGAGAAATCAGATCGTATTTTTAATATGTTATAGTTTGGTGTAAATAGGAAATGCCATAAAAAAAATTGCAATTTAAAATTGAAAGCCGGATTTTTGAAATACCATACAAAATCCGGAATATCAGAATCAGAAATTTCACTCTGAAACATACCTGCTTTATAGTGTAAATAACAAATGAACAGCCAGCAAAACAAATTTAAACCATCTGTAATTGAAATATTAATTATCCTTGCTATTTCATTACTTGGCATGTTTTTTATTTGGTTTATGCACCGCACTGTAAAGGAACAAAACCACAGGAATTCCATACAGATTGGGAATTCCATTGTTGCAGCATTGCCAGCTCAAAACATTGCTCAACTCGCAGCTGCTCCCGACGACACCGTTAAACCTGCCTATATTCAACTGAAGAATACCTTGCAGAAAATTGTTCAGGAGAATAAAAATGTACGATTTGCATATCTTTATACTCAGCAAAACGGGAAGTTTTACTTTTTAGTCGATTCCGAACCATCGGACTCACCTGATTACTCACCGCCCGGCCAGGAGTTCACCGAAGTTGCTGAAGCAGACAAAAAACCTTTTACTGACGGCAACAGCTTAGTTACCAAACCATTAACTGACAGATGGGGAACATGGGTAAGTGTCCTGGTTCCGGTAAAAGACAATGAAACAGGGAAAATAATCGCTGTTTTTGGAATGGATATAAATGCCCGGTCGTGGAACCAGACTATTCTGCTGGAAGTGGCTGAATCATCAATCCTGGTAATTGCGCTCATTATGCTTAGCCTGATAACCATGCGTTCTTTTGCTAAAAATAAGTATCTGAAAAAAGAAGTAATTGAACGGGGAAACACAGAAAAAGCACTTGCTGAGAGTGAAGCCCGATACAGATTACTCTACGAAAATGCATCTATCGGAATATACCAAACTACTCCTGAAGGGAAAGTACTACTTTCGAATATGGCACTTCTGAAAATAATGGGGTATAAATCATTTGATGAACTTAAAGAACGGGATATTGAAAAAGGAGATTTCGATCCAACTTATTCACGAGCCGAGTTTAAACAAATTATGGAAACGAAAGGTGAAATTCATGGCCTTGAGAGTGTTTGGAAACGACAGGATGGAAGAACGGTGTATATACGCGAGAATGCAAAAGCAGTGCGCGACAGTGAGGGTAAAATGCTTTACTATGATGGAACAATAGAGGATATCAGCGACCGTAAACTTGCCGAAAAAGCACTTCAATACAGTGAGGAACGGTTCAGGCAAATTGCTGAACAAAGTCGTGAAATGGTATGGGAAGTAGATAAAAACGGATTATTTTTATATGTCAGCCCTTTATCACTTATTGTGCTGGGATATATGCCTGACGAATTAGTAGGTATAAAACATTTCTTCGACCTGCATCCGGAAGAAACACGCGAAGATTATAAAAAAGCCACACTGGATGCGTTTAAACAAAAAGTAAATATTCACGACTACATTAACCAGGTGATAAAAAAATCCGGAGAAAGTATCTGGGTTACTACCAACGGAACTCCTATACTGGATGAAAAAGGTGAATTAATAGGATACCGCGGTTCCGAAAGTGATATTACTGAACGTATACAGCGGGAAAATCTACTGAAAAAGCTTACCCTGGCAGTGGAACAAAGTCCTGTTTCGATCATAATTACAAATATTGAAGGTGCTATCGAATATGGGAACCCAAAAGCCTGTGAAACAACCGGCTACTCGTTTGAAGAGCTCTCAGGACAAAATCCGCGAATCCTGAAATCCGGATACCAGCCGTCTTCCTCTTATAAAGAACTTTGGGAGACTATAGTATCCGGAAAAGTGTGGCATGGCGAATTTTTAAACAAAAGAAAAAACGGAGACTTGTACTGGGAATCAGCAACTATATCACCCATTTTTGACGACGAAGGAAATATTATTAATTTTCTTGCTGTAAAAGAGGATATTACAAATCTTAAAGAACTCATCTCCGAATTGCACGAAGCCAAGGACAGAGCTGAATCCAGTGACTTGTTAAAATCAGCATTCATAAAAAATATATCACACGAAATAAGGACTCCACTCAACGGCATAGTTGGTATGAGTGAACAGATTCTTGAACCTTCCATTTCGCAGCAAAACAAAGAAATGTTGCTAACGCTGATCAAAGAAAGCAGTAACCGTTTGATCAATACCGTTAACAACTACCTCGATATATCAATGATAGTTTCGGGTAACATGGAGGTTCAGGTTCAACCATTTAATCTGAACAAACTTCTGATTGATATAAAAAATGAGATACAACAGGAATGCTTATCTAAAAATCTGAACCTACTGTTACATGTTCCGGCAGGAAGTGGTGAATTACATTTAAACTCGGATGCAGACCTGATTGCCAAAATACTCAACCATTTATTGGATAATGCAATTAAATTTACGGAAACAGGCAGCGTGACTTTTGGTTATACAATTAAAGATGGTGCTATAGAATTATTTGTAAACGATACCGGGGCAGGCATAAATAATAGTTTTCTGCCGCATATTTCTGAAGCATTTTCGCAGGCAGATGTGTCAGATACACGTGCACATGAAGGAAGCGGCCTGGGACTGGCGATTGCCTATCGCCTTGTGCAAATTCTGGAGGGCGAAATCAGGTTTGTGTCGGAAAAGGAAAAGGGAACTTCATTTTTCATAACATTCCCGTACGATGCACCTGTAAATACAAATAACCTTCAGGGATAGGAAGTACAACATTGTTTGTATTGATAACCGGAAACATTGTGAAATTGGCACCAATCCTAATCAAATACAAGCGACTGAATTCAGGTAGATATGCCTCGCCGCTAAAGGGACATTACAGATAAAAGCCCAATTTCGTATAATAAAAGGAAGAATGAGCGGTTGCAATCATTCACTGTGTTGATTCAGAATTTATTGCTTCTGAACCTGGTTTACATCCATTCCTTAAAGATAATTTTACGGTGTAAACTGCCGGAAACAATTTCCAATATGCATCCATACGTAAAATCTGGTAAAAAGGATTTGTCAATGGCTGAACTGCAACGCTGTTTTAATTTTTCCATACTACCTGTAGGATTGGCAAACAGTCGTTATTCCTCGACTCCAGGGAATTATTATTTCATGTATGGTACTTCAATCATGGCTATTTCATATTTTTGCTTTCAATATGCCAGGCAGCAAGTTTTACCAGAGGATACATTCATGGAGGTTACGACACATCTCTCCAAGGAATTTTATATTGTTATTAAGTCTGATTGCCGGTATTTTGGGCGGATTGGCAGCTATTATTCTGAAAAATGCTGTCCATTACAGCCATATACTTGTAATGAACGTAATTTCGATTAAAAGCTTTAACCTTTTATACCTCGTTCTTCCGTTTTTTGGTATTTTACTCACATACCTGTATGTTAAATACCTGGTAAAAGATAATATCGGGCACGGCATCAGCCGGATTCTGCAATCCATTTCGAGAAGCAACAGCATAATCAAGGCACATAATATGTATACCTCACTTATAGCAAGTACGGTAACAGTAAGTCTTGGCGGCAGCGTTGGACTGGAAGCACCAATTGTACTTACCGGTTCAGCCATTGGCTCAAACCTTGGACGATACCTTCGCCTTGATTATAAAACCATTACCTTGCTGGTTGGATGCGGGGCTGCCGGTGCTCTGGCAGGAATTTTTAAAGCTCCGGTTGCAGCTGTTATATTTGCATTGGAAGTTCTTATGCTCGATCTTACCATGGCCAGCCTTATACCGCTTCTGATATCGTCAGCCTCCGGAGCTATACTGGCCTATTTCTTTATGGGCAGTGGAGTTTTGTTTACATTCGAAGTTTCTGCACATCCGTTTACATTAAACAACCTTCCATTTTATGCTGTATTGGGATTGCTTTGCGGAATAGTTTCAATTTACTTCACCAAAGCAAACCAGTCCATCGAAAAACAGTTTCAACGTATCCCGAAAGGCTTTCTGCGTGTATTGGCAGGCGGAACAATTACCAGTCTGCTCGTATTCCTGTTTCCACCTTTATTTGGCGAAGGGTACGAAACACTCACTAACCTGTTGAACGGAAATGGAATGAAAGTACTTGATGGCAGTATTTTTTCTGCAATGGGAAATAACTATTTCCTTTTGCTGTTTTTCCTCGTCCTGCTCCTGATATTTAAAGTAGTTGCCATGTCGGCAACAACAGGCGGCGGAGGTGTAGGCGGAGTTTTTGCGCCATCACTTTTTATGGGTGGCGTAACAGGATTTTTCCTTAGTAAAGTTGTAAATTTCTTTATGAACGGGCGTTTACCCGAAAGTAATTTCGCTCTTGCCGGAATGGCCGGTGTAATGGCTGCAGTAATGCACGCACCGCTTACAGCCATATTCCTTATCGCTGAAATAACCGGTGGCTACCAGTTTTTCGTACCATTAATGATTACATCAGTAGTTGCATATCTTACCATAATTCCATTCGAGCCTCACTCTATTTATACAAAACGCCTTGCCGAAACAGGCGAACTTATAACACACGATAAAGATAAAGCAGTTTTATCACGCCTATCGATTGAACGCCTTATTGAGAAAAACTTTATCACAACCAGCCCGGATATTACATTGGGTGAATTTGTGAAACTGGTTGCCAAATCGCAGCGAAATGTGTTCCCCGTTATTGATCAGGAAAATAATTTTCTCGGAGTTATTTTTATAAACGATATCAGGCATATCATTTTTGAACACGACCAATACGATTCCGTATATATCCGCAACCTGATGTATATGCCCGACACACTTGTTGATCAGTCAGCCACCATGGAAGATGTGGCTCAGAAGTTTACCGAATCGGCACACTATAATCTTCCGGTCCTTAAGGATGGGAAGTATATCGGATTTGTATCACGTGCCAATGTTTTTTCAGCCTATCGTAAGCTGGTTAAGGATTTCTCAAACGATTAATGACTTGAATCTTCTGGTTGTATTTGCGACCATTACTCTGGAATCAGGATAGTAAATTATTCAGGATTCCTGTCGGAAATTAACTTTTTCACTTCCTCCACAGTTTCCACAGGTGCCATACAATAGGTTCCGGAACAAATATAAATCAGCGTTTTCCCCTCCACGTACCGATTTTCGAAATACGGAAAGTTGCTGTCAGTTTTGCTGCCAAAGATCAGGGTAGCTGGTAAATTTTTTCTTTTTAATTTTTCAAAAACCGAAACTGCTTCATCCCCGATAACTGCTATTACATATTGCTCTTTCATTACCGATAACGCAAGTGAAGCCCAATTTGCGTAAGCTGAAGGATGTTGTACTAAGCGACTTTCCATCGATTGGATCATCTGCCTGGCTTTTTCAGTATAATCTTCGTTATGCAGGAAAACCCCAAGGGTATTTAACACCTTAGCCATCACTGAATTTCCTGACGCTGTTACGCCATCATAGATCTCAATTTTGCGCGCAAAAACAGGATCACCGTCATTTTTGGAATACCAGAAAAATCCGGAATGTGAATCAAAAAAATGCTGAACAACATAGGATGCGAGCGCTCCGGCTTCGTGCAGCCATATTTCGTCAGTAGTTACTGAATAAAGTTTCAGGAACGCATCACAGGTATATGCATAATCGTCGAGAAAAGCATGGATTTGCGATTTCCCGTTTTTCCAGGTATGAAACAGACCGCTATCCGCTCGTTTCAGATTATTAAGTATAAAATCAGCGGCAGAAATTGCTGACTGTAAGTAATCCTGCCTGCCAAGAGCAACTGACGCGTCAGCCAAAGCGCTAATCATCAGAGCATTCCACCCAACCAGCATTTTATCGTCCAATGCGGGCCTTGGGCGTGAAGAACGGACTTTAAGTAATTGCGTTTTGCAAAAACCGGTAAATGCCGTCAATTCTTCCACTGACAGAAAATGCTGTTGCGCAAACAATTCATCACTATCCGGGCGGAGCAGAATATTTCGGCCATGCTCCCATAAACCTTTGGCATCAATGCCAAAATACTCCCGGCTTAACTCAGCATAATCTCCGAGAGCATCATTAATCTGATCTGCAGTCCAGGTATAAAACAGGCCTTCTTCTCCTTCACTGTCAGCATCAAGCGCCGAATAAAAAATGCCCTCGGGTGCTTTTAACTCCCTGTTCACAAACTCAATGGTTTGCACAATAACTTCTTTGTAAAGGATATTCCCGGTTATCTGAAAAGCAGCTGAATACAAACTTACAAGTTGAGCGTTATCATAAAGCATTTTTTCGAAATGCGGAACTTTCCAGTCGCCGTCAGTGGAATACCTGGCAAACCCACCACCGGCCTGATCGTAAATACCTCCACAAGCCATTTTTTGTAAAGTCACATCAACCAGTGATAATGCACTTTCTTCTTTTTGAATAGCACTATATTGCAGCATAAAATCAAGTACCACGGGCATAGGAAATTTTGGTGCTCCTCTAAACCCACCCTTTTCAGCATCAAAAGCATTGTTCAATAAACCATACACCGACACAAAATCAGGATGACCAGTATTGCCTGAAGTTTGATCGTTAAGCAAATAATTCTGTCTTGCAACACCTTCGGATAATTCAGCAGCCTGCTGCTCAAGTTCTGAATGCCGGTTTTGAAATATTTCGTGGATATTCATAAGCAATTGCTTCCATTGCTCAGGCCGGAAATACGTTCCGCCCCAAAAAGGTCTTCCATCAGGCAACGCAAAACAATTCAACGGCCAGCCACCGTTGCCATGTATCTGCTGCACGGCATCCATAAAAACATGATCTACATCCGGGCGTTCCTCCCGATCCACTTTCACACAAACAAAGTACTCGTTCATCAACTTCGCAATATCTTCATTTTCAAAGGATTCATGTTCCATCACATGACACCAGTGACAGGACGAATATCCAATACTGATCAGCAAAGGTTTGTTGCTGCGCTGCGCTTCTTCAAAAGCATTTACTCCGTATGGAATCCAGTTAACCGGATTGTGCGCATGTTGAAGCAGGTATGGACTCGATTCGTTAATTAACAGGTTGGTGTGGATCATTGCAGAAGGGTTTATGATTGAAGGATATTTTTTCACTCCTTGGTTATTGATATATTTATTTTCTTTACCCTGAATCCCTTTTCAATTTACAGGACAGATGTTTAGACTATTTACACATCATCTGAGTCTCATTCCCTGAGTGTTCAGTTACTATTCATTTATAGAAACTCCATGTACTGAAGTCCTGATCAACAAAACTGAATGAGCTGGTAAATTTCAACATAAGGATTCAATTTATGAGGTAAATGTAACATTTATGCAATAGTAAAGTTCGGGAATGCCAGCTTCCCGTAATCCGTTGCAGAAAAAAAAACAGTTTTCCAAATACCAAATTCTATCATATTACTATATGAAAAATATGCACAAATGCTTGATATAGTGACTATTGCTTCTTTAAACTTCCAAAATCACAAAACAGATTTCCAGGTAATACTCTACGTAATTACCAAAAGCTTTCTAATGGTTGAGAGTCAACGAAGATTTTCGATGAATCCTTAAACCTGGTCAGATAGCAAAGAATCAATAAACAATTGCTTAACTTATTTGTCATTTACTCATCCTGATCAATAAAAATTAAATGAGAAAAAGCATTGCTCAATTTATTATCCTGTCTTTATTTTTATTGTTTTTTCAAAGTAGTTTTTCACAACAATACTTTATTAAAACATATACAATCAAAGATGGTTTGCCTACAAGAAATGTTAACGACGCCTGCCAGGATGAAGCCGGGATAATGTGGTTTGCAACCAATTATGGTGTATCGAAGTATGATGGGTTCAGCTTTACAAACTATAACATTTCTAATGGTTTACCCGATCAGCGCTACAAAAAGATTCAGATTGATGAAAAGGGGATCCTTTGGGTAATGCCGGCAAATAAGTATGATACGATTGTTTCCCTGGAGAAGAATCAATGGATAAAAGTACCTCCACCCCCAAAAGAAGGCCGCAACCACCCGATGAATTCTTTTGATATACTATACAAAAACAACAAGCCCATTATTTGTATGGGCAGTTATGATGGATTTTATATATACGAAAACAATACCTGGCAGCATTTCAGAATATCAGGTAACCCAAACAGCAACTATGTTTACTCCGTTATTGCAAAACAGAATAAATTTTATCTGTCAACAAAAATTGGTCTCTGCATTTTCGAAAATGGCAAAACTAACTTTAACCTGAACAACCTGATCAAACCATATGGAACAGATATTATTTCAATAAATTTTGAAGCCAAAAACACGCCTGACGAAAAGCTTTGGGTATTAAATGAAAAATGGATAGGATATATTCAGAATAATACCTTTACCATGGTGAGCAATAAGTTTAATTTGCCACACCCGTCAATTTATTATTATGCATATATGGATTGCGACAATAAAGGAAACATTTTCTTCGGTAACATCTGGGCCAAATATTACATTTCAAAATCAAATGATGTTCCTGTGCCTTTGATGGTTAAAAATGGATTTACATCCGAAGGAGCAACATCAGTCTTTATCGACCGCGAACAAAATGTATGGTTTACGGATACACGCGGTATAAACAAGGTCATTAATCTTAAGATTAAGACGTATCTCGAAAAGAATGGAATGCGCGAAAACGAAGTTTCTGCAATTACCGAAATGAACGACGGACGAATAGTACTAGGTCATAACAGGGGACTTTCTATTTTAAATACGAACAACACCTTTCAAAAAATAGATTTTCCCGGTACAGAACAAAAAAACATGCGTGTACCGGAAATGATCAGGGACAAAAACGGCGACATCTGGATCGTTTCAACGGGTTTAGGATTAGGAAGGTTGCAATCCAACGGGAACATTACATGGTTAAATAAAGGTAAAAATAATTTGACTTCAGCCGTATTTGAGGATAATACCGGCAGGATATGGGTTGGGGCTGATGGAAAACTCTTTTATTTACAGAACAATCAGCTAATTGAATATAGTTTATTTAAGGAAGGCCTGAGTACAATCAGAAGAATATTTCCGGCCGGGAAAACTGGAATTTATGTTGCCGGAACAAGTGGTCTTTGGCATATCCATGATAATAAAGTTAAAAAGATGCCATCGCCGCCCGATAAAAAAGCAGATAATGTATTCGCTTATTTAAAGGATAATAAAGGGATTGAGTATGTTGGTTCCATTCACGGATTATATGTTATTGAAAATGGGCGAATCGTTAAATTCAGAAAAAAGGGGATAGAAATAAACAGCCCGGTTTTCTTTATTTTCCAGGACCCGATGGGAATGTATTGGATTGGCTCCGACAACGGAGTTTACAAATGGGATGGAGGCAGCAAAATGGAAGTGTATAACACGTTTAATGGTCTTGCCGGATGGGAAACAAACCGTGCAGCCGGAATGTTTGATTCCAAAGGTAAGGTATGGATTGGTACTGATCGGGGACTTTCCTGTTTTGAACCCGGCTTCGATAAATCTGAAATCCCTGTACCAGTCATTAAACTCCTATACACTGAAGACAGCAGAGGCGTTCAACATGCATTAGCAAAAAAAAGCAGGATAAGTTATTCCGATAATACCTTAATCTTTCAATTCAGAGGAATATCTTTTTATAATGAAGAATTAATTGAATACAAGTATAAACTCGAAGGCTCCGACCAGGAATGGCAGGATATAAACCAGCAGATGCTTGGTAAGGTTAAATATATCGGATTGAAACCAGGTAAATATACATTTAGTGTTAAATCCAGGAATTTTTCGGGCGAATGGAGTGAAATCAGCCGGTCAGAGCTGATACAGATCACCTATCCCTTATATTTAAAGTGGTGGTTTTTGCTTCTTTCATTTATTGCAATTTTCGGAATTACATACGGTATAATCCGGATTAATGTTCAGAGAATACATAATTCCAGTTTAGAGAAAGAAATTGTTGAACGTAAAAGAGTAGAACAAGCTCTTACCGAAAGCAGGCAAAAATACCATGATCTGGTGGAACTGCTTCCCGAAACAATCTATGAAGCTGATTTCAGTGGCAAACTGGTTTATTTAAACGACACAGGATTACGCATTTTTGGCCTTCAGGCAGATGATCTTAACAAAGATATTTTTATTGATCAGCTTGTAACACCCGAAAGTCACGAGGATATACGCCAGCACATGGAAGCCGTTTTTGAACATAAAATGTCGGATAGAGCCATTATGAGCGGGATTGCTGCTGACGGATCAACCTTCCCGCTATCCATGCACTCAGTACCCATTCTTTTCGGAAACAGATGTATCGGAACCAGGGGAGTTATTATTGACTTTACAGAGCAGAAAAGATTCGAAGATCATATGCAGAAACACGCTGAAGATCTGCAGGCGTTGAACAACAGTAAAGATAAATTTTTCTCTATTATAGCTCATGATCTTCGTAGCCCCTTCACCACTTTTCTGGGTTTTACCGAAATTCTGGATGAAGAGATTGATACCCTTCCAAAAGATGAGTTACACTCTATTGTAACGTACATGCGGACTTCAGCAATAAATCTGTATCAGCTGCTCGAAAACCTTCTTGAATGGTCACTTCTTCACCGCGAAATAACAAGATTTGAGCTTATCAATGTACCTGAAAGCATGACTGTTTTAGCCGATGTTCATATGCTGCAAACCATCATCCGCAACTTACTATCCAACGCAGTGAAATTTACACCAACAGGAGGTTCAGTGGAGATTTCGGCATTTATTGAAGAAGAACATTTTGTTACTCTGGCTGTTAAAGATACCGGTATAGGTATAAAAGCTGATATGTTGCAGAAAATTTTTCTTTTTGATGCCAATACTAAAACAAAAGGCACTGATGGCGAACTTTCAACTGGGCTTGGCTTAATACTTTGCCGGGAATTTGTCGAAAAACACGGAGGAAAAATCTGGGTTGAAAGTGAAGAAGATAAAGGAAGTACTTTCTACTTTACCGTTAGTAGCGGCAAAGCATAAATATTGTTTTAATGGGCCAAAGCAAAAACAAGGAGAATGCGACTGTTGAAAAACTCACGAAAGAATTGCAGGAATTAAAGCTTGCAGTTGAGTCATTGAAAGAGAATGCAAATAGCGTTTGGAACCTGTACCAAAACGTACCTGTAAATTATCATTCCTTAGATTCCGATGCCTGTATCACAGATGTAAATCCTAAATGGCTCCATGCCTTGGGTTATACACAGGAAGAAGTTATACATCATAACTTTTCAGAGTTCATGACCCGTGAATCCGCAGAATTATTTAAAAAACGCTTCACCGTTTTTACAAAAAACATCGATATATTCTCTGTTGAACTTGAGTTGATTCACAAGGATAGAACTCCTGTTTTCGCTAACCTGGAAGGAAAAACCAAGCGGGATAAAGCAGGAAACCCCGAACATATTTATTGCGTTTGGACTGACATTACCAGGCACTTGCAAACAGAAGAAGCAAATCGCATTAAGGATCTGGCCATTGAATCAGCAATAAACGCCATTGCTATTTCCGATCTTCACGGAATCCTTACTTACGTAAATCCGGCATGTATCAATTTGTGGGGATATAAATCACGCGAAGAAATTATTGGTAAAGAAGTTAAAGGATTCTGGCAATCCCTCGAAAAAGCCAACGAAGTTTTTGATGCCCTTCACCAAAATGGAAGTTGGGTTGGAGAAATGGTCGCACTAAAAAAAGACAGAAAACCATTCGACTTACAGATTTCTGCCAGCCTGGTTAAAGATCCTTCGGGCCAACCGATTTGTATGCTTGCCTCATTTGCTGACCTCACTGAAAGCAAGCAAGCCTTTACAATACAAGCAGAAAGCGAAATCAGCTACCGCGAATTATTCAATAATGTAGCTGATGCCATTTATATACAGGATGAAAAAGGCACCTTTTTGGATGTAAATGAAGGTGCTGTAAAAATGTACGGTTACCCCCTTGAAGAATTAATCGGAAAAAGCCCAAAGTTTGTTTCAGCTCCCGGCAAAAATAATATAGCTGTTGTAAATGATATGATAAAGCGGGCCTACGCCGGCGAACCACAACAGTTTGAGTTTTGGGGGTTGCGGTCGAATGGTGAAATATTCCCGAAAGAAGTACGTGTTGTTTGTGGCACATACTTTGGCAAAAAAGTGAATATTGCCATGGCACAGGATATTACCGGGCGTAAACAGGCTGAAACAGCATTAAAGAAAAGCGAAAGCCGATTTCGCGAACTCATTGAACTCGCCGTTGATGGAATGCTGCTGGGCTCATCGGAGGGTACCATTATTGAAGCAAATACATACATGGTGAAACTCACCGGACGAACACCCGAAAACCTGATTGGGATTAATATAAGCGAATTATTTAAACCCAATGTGTTAAAAAACAAGCCTTTGAGGTATGATTTATTACAAAAAGGGAAAACAGTAATAAGTGAGCGTGATATCCTGCGCCCCGACGGAGAAATCATTCCCATTGAAATGCACACTAAAATGATGCCCGACGGAACCTACCAGTCCATCTACCGTGATATTACCGAACGTAAAAAGGCTGAAGAAACGCTCAGGCAAAGTGAAGAAAAGTACAAATCACTTGTTGAATCAACCTCTGATATTATCTGGGAAACCAATAATGAAGGACTCTATACGTATGTGAGCCCACAATTTGAATGCATTCTTGGTTTTACACCTAACGAAACATTAGGCAAATCACCGTATGATTTTATATCCGATGATCTTTTATCTGAAATCAATGCAAGAAGAGATTCTTCAAGGGAAATGACAACGCCCTTCTACTTATTGGTAAATAAATTTAAACACCGCGACGGGCATATTGTCTATTTCGAAACCAGTGGAGTTCCTGTTTATGATCAGACCGGCAAACTAACCGGTTACAGAGGTATGAGCAGGGATATAAGTCAGCGTCATCTTGCCGAAAAGGAACTTCATAAGCTCTCAGCGGTTGTGCAACAAAGCCCTAACAGTATACTTATCACAAACCTTGATGGTAAAATGGAATATATCAACCCTTCAGCTTGTAGGATTTCGGGCTATAGTTTTGACGAATTAATCGGGAAAAGTCCTTCTATCTTCAAATCGGGCGAAACTCCGAAAAAAGACTACATATCACTTTGGGCTACTATTAAGTCAGGAAAAGAATGGAAAGGTATTTTTTCCAATAAGAAGAAAAACGGTGAATATTTCTACGAAAGCGCCGCTATTCTACCAATTAAGGATACGGAAGGAAAAATAACCCATTACCTGGCAATCAAAGAAGATATTTCGAACAGGTTAAAAGCAGAAGATGCATTAAGAGAAAGTGAAGAAAGGTACAGGAAACTTTTTGAAGCTTCGCCAGATGCAATTATTTTAGCCGATATCGAAAACGGAATGCTTATAGATGCAAATACGGCTGCCTGTAAACTGATTGGCAGTTCCCTGGATGAAATCAGGAAAATGCATCAATCAATGATACATCCGGAAAGAGAACAAAAACAATCCAAAAAATTGTTCAGGGAACAAACTGAAAAAACACAGGCACCGGATAATTTACAACCTTTTGAAAGTATTATTCTACGGTCTGATGGAACTGAACTTCCTGTTGAAGTCCTGATGAATAAAATAACAATCAATGGCAGGCATATTCTACAGGGCGTATTCCGCAATATTACTGAACGTAAACAGGTTCAGGAAGAACTGTTGAAAGCAAAGGAAAAAGCAGAAGCCGGCGATAAGCTCAAATCTGCTTTCCTTCAGAATATCACGCATGAGCTGCGCACTCCGCTTAATGGAATTATTGGATTCAGCGAAATGATAACGCAAATGGATAGTTCCGAAGAGGATCGCATTGAGTTCAATAAAATGATTAAAAAAAGCAGCACCAGGCTGATAAATACCATCACAAGCTACATGGATATTTCAATGATTGTTTCTGGAATAACCGACATCAGCAAACAGGAGTTAAGTATAAAAAATCATTTGAATAAAATTATAGAGCAAACCATCGATTTATGCAATTCACGTAATCTTGATATAGAAATAATAAAAAAAGTGCCTCAGGAAGATGTTCAGATTACAACAGATGAAGTTCTGCTGGAAAAAATATTCGCACATCTGATTGATAATGCAATCAAGTTTACAAAAAAAGGATCCATCACTATCTCTTATGATTTTAAAAGCGGGAATCATCATTTTGCAGTAAGCGATACAGGTACAGGGATATCGGATGAAACTTTACCCGTAATATTTGAAATCTTCCGACAGGCCGACCTGTCAGCTTCACGCGAATATGAAGGCAGCGGATTAGGACTTTCTATTGCACTGGGATTTGTAAAACTTCTGGGTGGCGAGATGTGGGTTGAATCAAAGAAAAATGAAGGATCAACATTTCACTTTACATTGCCCGAAAAAGCACCGGATCAGAATAAAGCCAGTATTGAGCCAAAACACTCCAGGCCAGGCCAATTGGTAGTTCTTGTTGCCGAAGACGATGATTCCAACTACAAATACATTGAAATAGTTCTTAAAAAAGCCTCATTTAAAGTCCTAAGATCCAATAACGGATTTGAAACTGTCGAAATCTGCCGGAAATCTCCGGAAATAAGTATTTTGCTTACCGACATGAAAATGCCGGGAATGGATGGATTGGAATCAACCAGGCAAATACGTAAACTATTGCCAAAATTGCCAATTATAGCGCTTTCAGGATTAATTTCGTCGGAAGACGAAAATGCTGCAAGAAAAGCCGGTTGCAATGATTATATTATAAAACCGGTAAGTAAAACAAGATTGCTGGATGCAATTGAACGATTGCTTCTCCCAAATATATTATGATGCTATGGATCATTCTATTTAACGTTAACCTTTTTCTTGCATACTATTTCAGGCTATTTATGCACTTTGCGGATAAAGTCTTCAACTTCGGTTACCCCGCCCTGGTATATCAGGTAGCCGTTGTAAGGTTCCCGCAAAGTAGTTTCGTCATTAATCGGTGTTAGCATTATCCGTTTCACTTCTTCCAGGTCATTGGTTTGTCCTAAAGCCCAGCCTAATTTTATATAAGCAACTTCAGGCAGCATATTTTCAGCAGGAACTATTCCTTTTGCCATCAGATCGCGACCTGTATCGTACACAAACATATGCACGTAACCCCAAAGCGTTTGCACAGTCATATATATGGCTACTCCGGCTTTGGCAGCCCGTTCAATTGCCGGATACAAAGGCTTGTTCACATGACCCAGCCCGGTGCCGGCAATCACAATTCCCTTATATCCATGCTCAACCAGCGAATCAATAATATCAGGCTGCATATTGGGGTAATAGTACACAATTGATACTTTCTCCTCAAAATAAGGCAATATCGTGACTTTTCGGTCCTTGCGCCGGTGGTTATATGTTTCCTTTATTGGTTTAAGGCCTTTCCGCGTTATTGTTGCCAGCGGCGTATCACCGATTGTACGAAAAGTGGAGCGATAAGATGAGTGCATCTTTCGCACACGCGTTCCACGGTGAAGAAAACCATACTCATCGCTGGTTGGCCCGAACATACAAATCATAACTTCGGCAATATCACCATGACCGGCGGCAGTGCATGCATGCATCAGGTTGAGAGCTGCATCGGAACTCGGACGGTCGCTCGAACGCTGCGATCCTACAAGTACAATCGGAACAGGAGAATTCTGTACCATAAACGTGAGTGCTGCAGCCGTGTGATGCAATGTATCTGTTCCATGTCCTATTACAATCCCATCAACACCTGCTTCAATTTCTTTACCAATTGCAATGGCTAATTTTTTATAATGGTCCGGCGACATATTCTCACTGAAAACAGCAAATACTTTTTCGGTCGTTAAATTGCAGATTGATGCCAGTTCAGGCACAGCACCGTATAATTCGCCTGGCGAGAATGCAGGAATTACTGCTCCGGTACGGTAATCGAGGCGCGAAGCTATAGTTCCTCCCGTGCCTATTAATTTAACCTTAGGCAATCCTTCGGTATATGGAAACTCCTTTTCCGGAATTTTATAATTGGCTTTTTTATACCCGGTTTCCTTCATCCCGGTAATTGTGGCAATATCCAGACCAATGTTATACCCGGTGGGTATTTTCATTACAATATGCTTGTCGTCGTCGTTTTCGGAACGGGGCAGAATGGTTCCGGTAAACTCGCCGCGTGTAGTTTTAACAACAGCCTGGCCCCATACCCGCACGTTGTATTTTTTGAGTACATCTAGTGCTAATCCCTTATATCCCTGAAAAATATCGTCAGTCATTAGTATTTGCGATTTTTGTATTACGATTTACGATTCCCACCTTCAAAACATAAACTCTATTCCCCAATAGCCTCATGCAATTCCTGCATACTCATATTTCCTTCAGCTTGCCGGCGTAGCTGTCCCATAATCCAGTTATGCTCAATATCAGGTCCTTCGGAAAGTCGTATTTCTGTAAATTTTTTCTTTAAAAACGGGACTTTCGAAAGGATAAGATCCTTTGAAACAGTTTTAAAATTAATGCTGGTAAGCACTGAGTCGAATTCCATTTTTGGATATTGATACACCTGTGGTAACATGCGGCGGGCAATACTCAGATCAAGATTTCGTTGTTTGAGAAAACGGAATAAAGCATAAATAATCTTATAATCAAACTCAGCTGTTGGCTTGTACTGACCTTCGACCCATTTCACTGCATGACCGAAAAATTTTCCGACAAAAGCAGGATTTATATTCAATTCAGTAATGATCCGTTCAATAAGCGGAAACAGGTTTTTTCTGAAAATGTAAGTATAGCAGTCCTCAGGAATACTCCAGTCTTTCAAACGCTTATAGCGTATAACAACTTCCTCAGGCTGGTTTTTACTCAATGATTCTATGTAATCGTTTTCGAGAGGAATCGGAGCCGAATCTGTATCCGGATACATTCGATCGGCCCCCGGAAGTACGCGTTCAAAAATAGTAGTTCCGTTTTCGAATGATTTCCGGGTTTCGGGCGGAACACCGGAAAAAGCCATTCTACATCTTTCTTCAATGGTTTCGAGTGCTGTTTTTATATCCTCTTCGGGACCACGGATAATGAGTTGAGCATCATCTGCATCTGGCTTGAGAAGAACGGATATTTTTTCCCAATCAGTCAAAGTAAACAGCGGATCCATCTCCTCGGTGTGAGTCATATTGGGTAATTCGATACAGGCAATTACTTTTAGCCTTTCGATGAGTTCGTTGGCAAACGTTTTACCCGGCTGGGTAAAATGCGATAGAATACCCTTAAATCCCGGAAGGTTAACGGCCACGAGTTTATATCCATTGGCTTTGGCATCTTTTGTAAATCCGTTTTTCGAATTAAATGCATGTAAATCCAGCATACTATGTGTTGGTTTCCATGTTTTAAAATCGGGAAAACGTTCATTAAGTGCCTCACGGATTGATAACAATGCCCATTGGCGGAAACATTCATTATGTGTAAGCTCAGGTATCCAGCGGCTATGAGCAACGCCTTTAATTTCGACCCGGGTGCCGCCTTTGCAACTTACATTCACATCCTGCCGGCCTGCTCCTATTCCGGTTCGTACTTTGCCTGTACTTCGGCCAAGAAAACGGATATAATTGCACGCTTCCTTTACTTCATCCGGATTGGTCATATCGGGATAAGTAACCGTTTCGATGAGAGGCATTCCCAGTCGATCGGTACGATAAATACGTGTATGGCCGATGTCACTTACTTCGCGGCACGAATCTTCCTCGAGGCTGAGCTGAATAAGGCGGACTTTCTTGTTTTTGAGTGGTATTACACCTTCAACACCAATAATTGCAGTACGCTGAAATCCGGTGGGTATGCTGCCGTCGAGGTATTGTTTACGTGTAATATGCACCTCGCCGACAATATTGAGCTTCGATACCAATGATATTTCAATAGCAATGGATAATGCTTCGCGGTTGAGCGGAAAAGGAGGCGTATCGTCAACTTCGTACGTACAGGTTGTTTTACTTTTTAACCTGTAAATAATCTCTTTCCGGGTTTTAAACTCCATTAAAGCAGTACCGTCGTATTCACCTAATTCGCTTAATGTCGGCCGCATATGCCTGATTACCTCGGCATCGTAATCGTCCGGTTTCTGATATACAGCAGCCGGGCAACGGCAAAATAATTTCTGAGCGGTTTTTAGCTGCTGGTGTACTTCCAGCCCCGACATAAAACCAATCCTGTCGTATGTTTCCTGAGTGGACTCGAGGCGTGTAACGTAACCAATTCTGCGTTTGGATTCTTCGTAATTAAGCTTTGGATCTATAGTATGAGCCATTAGAGAGAAAAGTTATAACCGGCTCAAATGTAGAAATATCTTTTATTCACACAAGATAAATATTTGGATTCTTTTTTTATTACATTACTTACCTTTGCCACCGATTTGAACTTTTTATGTTAAAGAAAACACACATCATACTATTCGCAATCACATTGCTGGTGACGGTACTTGCCCACCGATCCGCACAGGCACAAAAAATGCGGATAAAAATAAATGCAGGCACCATGGCGCATAACAGCAATATGGGCGAACAACTGCGTATGCTCGATCATCCCATTTTCGAACACGAAGGTGCCTTTCTTTATTGCGACAGTGCATGGGTTTACGAAGCTACCAACACTATGGACTGTTATGGCAACGTGCGTATTAAATCGAGTGATACATTGAACCTTTACGGGAAATTTCTTCATTATGACGGGAATACCAAAATTGCAATTGTTCGCGAAAATGTCAGGTTAGTAGATAAACAAACCACACTTACTACCGATGTAATGTATTTTGACCGAAACACAGGAATAGCTAACTATACAACCGGCGGCAAGATGGTAAATGGAGACAATGTGCTCACCAGTAAAAGATGCTTTTACTATACCAGCCAGAAACTGATGTATTTCAGAGATGATGTAGTGCTTACCAATCCTGAGTATAAGATTAATTGTGATACACTGAAATACAATACTGTTTCAAGAATCTCTTATTTCCTGGGACCAACCATACTCAAAGGCAAGGATAACTACCTGTACTGTGAGGATGGGGAATACGACCGTGTGACCAGTAAATCGAGATTCAGCATCAATGCTTTGCTGGTTGACGATAACCGGCGGTTAACCGGTGACAGTCTGTATTATAATGAAAAACTGAAATATGGTAAAGCTGTAAATCACGTGGTAATGACTGATACAGTTCAGGATGTGATTATAAAAGGAAACTTTGCCGAATACTGGAAAACTAAAGGATATACCCTTTTTACCGATAAAGCTGTTGCTATACTGGGCGATAAACAAGATACACTTTACCTTCATGCAGACACATTAAAAGCAACTTTCGATACTTTAAAAAACGAAACTAAAGAATTATTTGCTTACCACAACACCCGTTTTTACCGCAAGGATATACAGGGAGCATGCGATTCGCTGAATTATAATTTCGCAGATTCGCTGATATACATGTACAGATTGCCGGTTTTATGGTCCGGTGAAAACCAGCTTACGGCCGACACAATCAAAATCCTTACAGGTAAAAACCGCATCAGGCAGATTTATATGAACAGTACTGCTTTTATCGTATCGAAGGATACTACTGAATTGTATAACCAGATTCGGGGTAAAAATATGATTGGTCACTTTGTAAAAAACGAACTCACAAGTATTGATGTAAACGGCAATGCCGAAACTGTTTATTATGTCCGCGAAGAAGACAAAGCCCTTGTTGGCGTGAATAAGGCTTCAGGAAGCCGAATGACGTTACATGTAAAGGAAAGTAAAATCGAACGTATCGTTTATTTTGATAAACCTTCCGGGAATATGTTTCCTGATAAGGATGTGCCCGCTGACCAGCGAATACTGAAAGGGTTCAACTGGCGCCTGGTATCAAGGCCGCTTGATAAAGATGATGTCTTCCGGAAAGTAGAGGTACAACAACCATTACCTGTACCTGAACCACCGGAAAACGAACAGAAAGAAACCAGGGAAATAAGAAAAGACATTAAAGAGACCAGGAAATAGGATAGCGATCAGTCACTGCCAGGATTCAGTGCAAAATCAGATTTCGGAATTTTCAGGGAATTCATTTTGTGCTTTTACACTTTCAAATCAGGGCAGATCATCGGAGGTTGAAAATACTTCTCTTTATTTCCCGTTCTCCATTCAACACAATCTATTCTGCAACCGGCTCCTCATATCCCATCCTTTTCTTCGACGGCGGGAATACCGAAAAATTAACATACCGGTATGGATTGATCTTCATATCCTCAATCAGGGCATTGAGCTGGGCAGCTGATTTATTCAGATTATCATATAGTTTCTGATCGTTCACCAGCAATCCTATTGTTCCTTCGCCCTTATCAATTTTGGTAGTAATCGCATCCACACGGGTAAGCACATTATTAACATTTGCAATCGTACCAGCAAGGTTTGCCTTTGCAATTGTATCACTTAACAGTGAGAAATTTGCAAGAATATTTGAAATATTTTCATCATTCTTCCGGAAGTTTTCGGTAATCGATTCAATATTGAACATAATGCGTTCCAGCCTTTTCCGTTGCCCGTATACCAGCGTATCCATGTTGTATGATGTACTTTCGAGGTTACCCAGTGTTGCACGGATACTTTTAAATGATGCATCAAGATTTCGACGGGTTTCCGAATTAAAAACCGACTGAAGTACAGTAACCATTGTATCGAGGGACGACAGCAGGTTTTCCGCCTTCAATTTGATGGGTGCTACCTGCTTGTTTACTTCTTCTGAAAGCGACATTTGCGATCCACCTATCAATGTATCTCCGTCGAGTGCTTCGGTTTTTGAGTCGCCGAATACTATTTCGATGTTTTTAGTACCTAATAAGTCGAGGCTAAATATACGGGCTATGGAATTAGAAGGAATAAATACATCTTTATATACTGTTAGTTCGAGTAATATCTTATTCGAATTTTTAGATAGAAACCGCATATCTGTAACTTTCCCTATTTCAAGTCCGCTCACAGATACAGGAGCTGCATCCTGAATTCCTGAGGTTGCATCATATACAGCATAGAATGTGCGGTTCCTGTGGAATAAATCCTTGCCTTTGATAAAGTTAACACTGATAATGAAAAGTGTTAGAGTAACAATACCAAATACACCTATACGGAGTTCACGACTAATCTTCATTGTTATAATCGAAATTTTTACAAATTTAATACTTTTTTTCTGTTAGTCGCTTCGCTTCGTCATTTGTAATGCGTTCTTTACCTTTAAAAGCAACAACAAAAGCATCTTTATATCCTTTTGCAATAAGTTCTTTTCGCCATTTCGAAGCGGCTTCCGTTGTACTGAAATCACCTGAAGTATATTTATATGATCCGCTGTGATAATACATTTTAACATTATCAATACCATCAAATATTTTTGAGTTAAGCGGTTTAGCTGTTGTATAAAGAGCAAATTGCACCCGGAAGGAAACTACATTCAGATCATCATTTTTAGTTGAAAGGGAATCAGATTTCCCGGAAGGCTGATTACCGGCATTAGAGGGAATCCGATTATTTATTTTGTTTGTTACTGCTTTTTCCTGATGTGTTACTAGCAAAGTATCTGACGATATCTGCTCTCCGGTTCGCCTTTCAACCTGGTTTTTATAGTCACGCAAAGCTTTAAATATTGCCTGTGCCATTTGATCCTGTCCTTTATCCGACAGAAGAAATTTTTCATCTTTCGAATTACTTATGAAACCAGTTTCAATAAGTACTCCCGGCATAGCTGTTTTGTATAAAACCAGGAATCCGGCTTGTTTAACCCCACGGTTAAACATATGAAGATTATCAACAAGCTGATGTTGAACTTTACCGGCAAAAGCAAGACTTTTATCAAGGAAAGCATTCTGTATCATATTGAAAAATATATTTCCCTCGGGTGAATTAGGATCGAAACCATCATATTTTTCAACATAATCATCTTCAAGAAGGATGGCAGCGTTTTCGGCTTTGGCTACTGCCAGGTTTGCGGAGCTTTTATGAAGACCCATTACAAAAGTTTCGGCTCCGTAAACGGTAGGTGATTTAGTAGAATTACAGTGCACAGAAATAAACAGATCGGCATTATTTTCATTGGCGATGCGTGCCCTGCGATACAATTCCACAAAGGTATCATCACTCCTTGTAAGGATTACCTTCACATCTTTCATGTTTTCGTGTATATAATCGCGTAACTTCAGAACAATGGCTAATGCAATATCCTTTTCACGGGAATTTTTCCCAAGCGCGCCGGTATCATGTCCACCATGACCGGCATCCAGAACTACTGTATTTACCCTCTGAGCACAGGCAAAATTCACAAAAAAATATAAAAGACAAAGAATTAGAAATCTACGATCGATACGTTTTTCTGACATCACCTGAATTTGTTTAGCTTTGCACCATTGTTAAGAATACCAACGATTTGCACAATAAATTAATAACCAGAACTTTAACCTGATTTGTCATGTATTTTGTTCAAAATCGGGTATTCACCAATTTTATCAAACTATTACAAAATTAGCATGTTAACCTCTTTTTCAGCATAATTGGCACCGAAGTTACAAACAAAGCACCGGTTAATAACCATAATCCTGTTTCTGTCAGTATTGATTACTGCACAGGCAGGAGTATATTTTTCGTGGAACAGCCCTTCGTATAAAATCAACACCGGAATTTCTCCGGTTCCGGATACTCTTTTACCTGAAGTACCTGATACTTCTGACAGAAAGAAACCCGATACACTCAACATTAACGTACCAACCGTACAGATAGTATCAACAGATACAACAGGAGCTGAAGAAAAAGCGAATAAATTTATGCTTAGTGCCAAAATTGATTATGCTTCGGCAGACTCACTGAGCATGGACCTGAAAAACAGGATGGCATGGTTGTATGGCAACGCCAGTATTGAATACGAGGACATTAAGCTAAAAGCGGCAATAATTTCTATCAGTTTTGACGATAATACCATTCATGCTTATCCATCGCAGGACTCACTTGGTAATCCT
>JFJP01037511.1_pt1 | contig 26841 bp, 25 predicted proteins | sample 431651 | NCBI WGS metagenome assembly JFJP01 (sample SAMN02602958, study PRJNA72255) | Microbial mat metagenome, whole genome shotgun sequencing project. | biome: fresh water; feature: sink hole; material: water; isolation source: purple microbial (photo- and chemosynthetic) mats found in...
ATTTTCCAATTATTCTAGATTTTTGATATATTCTTTCAAAAGCTCCTCTTCTCACTTCAAGACTGGTGTGTCTTATTCCAGAAATAAAAGTAAATGGTTTTGAATTCATTTCCAAATGGTTATTTTGCTTTATATTTTAATGCAGCTCATTGAGCTGCATTAAAATGAAGGCTTAGAGAAGGCCTTCATCAGCAAAGCTTAGATAAGTATTATCCGGAGTTAGGATTAAATGATCGAGTAGATTGATATCCAATAGCGCTCCTGCCTCTTTAATCTTTCGGGTGATCTGGATATCATTTTCGGAGGGTTTAGTGTTCCCCGATGGGTGATTATGACAAACAATAATATAACTGGCATTGCCCTTTAAAGCGTATTGCATTATCATGCGAACATCTACCACGGTACCCGTTAGGCCCCCCTGGGAGATTGTGGTGATGCCGAGAACTTTGTTTGCCCGGTTTAGGAGCATTAAACGAAAACTCTCGCAATGTTCAAACGAATGGTCCCAGGTATCCTTGAAAATTTTATACACTTCAGCGGAAGTACTGATCTTTGGACGATCTGCCGGTTTCACACGATTCTTGTAAACAAGGGCAACTTCAGATACGATTGAAAAGTTTAATGCGGTTTGGAAAGATGAAGTTTTCATAAGCTTAAAATTTAGGTTAATAATTTTTTGCCTATGACCTCACCCTAATGTGCGGAATAAATGCAAGGAGGAACGGAATAAATAGCGACCCTTAAGAAGCGGCTTTATGCCGTAGTTCCTTGCAATGTTTCTGCTCAGTGGGGTAACTTTGCAAAAAACATTAGTAACCTATATAAAAAGTAGGGGGTGTTTAATTCTAAATTTGATAATTGTCCTTTTCAATTATACCAATGAAAATCAAATATTACTTTTCAACTTGAGAGATTCTTATCTTGGTTTTCTGGTCAAATTATATAATTTCTAGTATTTTAGCATTTATTTACGCATTATGAATGAAGAATCAAGCATTGATCTTAATCGTCTGGAACGAATAGGAAAAACAGCAATAGCCTATTATAATCAAGCACCGTTTAATCCTTCTCATTCAGATTTCATCCAATGGATTGAAAGCCTAAGAGAACCCATGAAATCTGACTTTCAGAAACAAGGATTAGATAAATGCAAAGGGATTCTAAATTTTAAACGGTTTATCCTTGAACTAAAGGATTATGGAATGACAGACTATATGAGAGATAACCTATCAAAGGAAGATTTTGAATTTTGGAATTCGCCTGAATAAATTGAAGGTTCTATTAGTAAATTAGTCATGTTGGCGAGTAATAAAAAAAGGCCGGGTCATCCCGACCAGGCCTTTTACTAACCAACAAATCCAAATTGATTTTGAATTTAGACAGTAAAGCTAACAAAAACCGATTGAAATTTCCAAATAATTTAGTTATTTGTTTGTTTTTCTGAGATTTGAATAAATGTGCCGTAAGAAAGCTGTGGGAAAAGAAAAGTTTTAAAATGCCCTGAACTATGGCAGGATGTGCGTAAGCATCAGGGCGTTTTAAGTCTTTTCGGCCAAAAAGAAAAGTGGTTTGGGGTTTGAAGCGAACCTCGGAATCATTGTCAGGCACGCAACAAACGATTCCGTAAAAGTGAAGCGAAATCCCCAAACGGCTTTTGAGCGTGGGGAATATTTATTACTCTACTAAAGGGGTGGAGGGGAATATTATTTATTAAATTGCCCTTGAATATAGGAATATGAAAACTTCAATCATCATCTTGCTATTAACCCTTTTTCTGGTTCCGGTGGATTATTCCGGAAAAATTATCCATGTTATGGATGGGGACACTTTTGTTCTGCAAACTTCTGAAGGTAGTTTTAAGGTGAGGATGGATGGAATTGATGCACCGGAAAAGGACCAGCCTTTTGGCGATGAATCGAAAAAATTTATGGATAAATACCTGTACAAAGAGTGCCTTGTAACGGTTAAGGGTTATGATAAATATCAAAGGGCGTTAGGGGTGCTGTTCGTAGATGGAATAAATATTAACCTTCTTTCTGTCCAGGAAGGGTTTTCGTGGCACTATAAAAAATACTCTACCGACAAAGCGTTATCGGATGCGGAAATATCCGCAAGCAAGGAAAAAAAAGGGCTTTGGGTGTATCCGGATGTAATGCCCCCTTGGGATTGGAGGCATAGAAAATAGCATATCCTTGCGTATATTAAAGAGGTTGTTTAAAATTCATTTTTAAACCCCCAAATGAAAAGATTTGTTTGGGAAATCATTGGGATGTTTCTTATTCTCTCCCAAGTTTGTTCTTTATGGCATCAATTTCCCGCATTAAGTCCAATACTTTATTATTTAAATTATCATTGGAGTTTCCAGCCTCAGGAATTTCAGAACTAATAAAATTAACAAACCTCCAAACTTCCCTAATATCGGGCACAGGAACATCAAAGTGTTTGTAGAAGGAATTCAACGAATACAACCTTAATATACCCTCATCCTGAATAAGGTTATCAACGATTTTGAATACAATGCCATCATCCAAGGTGAGTATTAGGTGTGGCTTTCCTGATTGAATCGTGTGCCAGTCCTGAACAAACTCGCCTATTATCCACGAGCCTTCAGGAATTGGTAACATAGAGTCACCTGATATTTGGAAGGATCGAAACTTCTTGTTTTTAGACAAAAACGGAAGTTGAAACCTCGGAAGCTCACTAATATATTCCGGGTCTGCATACCCGGCAGTGTAACCAGCTTTTGCTTTTGCGGGTACTAATTCTATATTTTCGTTCTCCTGAGCATCTGTTGTCTTTGAAATGACCCGTAAATGAGTGCCCCGGATATAAACATCGTTTCCTCTTGTCAACTCGGAAAGCTGAAATTCAGAAAGGTTCGTTAAGTCCACTCTCAAAAGCGTATCTATCGAAATATGAAAATAATTGGATAGGTTTATCAACCCTTCAATGCTTGGAAATGCATTTCCTATTTCTATACCGGTATAAGTAGACCTATTTATTTTGATTGCCGTTGCTACATCGTCCTGTGTCCTTTTCTTCCTTTTCCTCAGTAACAGGATGTTTGATGCTAAAAAAACTTCCATTGCCTTTTGTTTTTTGATTTTTTTATACAATCCAAAGCGAATTTATGGATAAATGTTTATATTATCAACATGAATAATGTTGACATTATCAACATTTATAATTTATTATTAACAGTGGGGAGGATATGGAAACTAATGATAGAAAAGACATTGTTCATTTGGACCTTGACACTTTCTTCGTTTCTGTGGAACGGTTGGAGAATAAAAGTTTTATTGGGAAACCTATACTTATAGGAGGGACATCGGGTAGGGGAGTTGTGGCCAGTTGCAGCTACGAATCCCGAAAGTATGGAGTACGGTCTGCAATGCCTATGCAACGGGCATTGATGTTATGTCCCGATGCTATTGTTATCCGCGGAGATATGGAAAAGTACAGCAAGTTTTCCAATATGGTTACCGATATCATCGCAGAGAAAGCTCCGGTATATGAAAAAGCATCCATCGACGAACATTACCTGGATATTTCAGGAATGGATCGCTTTTTTGGCTGCCAGCAATGGGCACATGAATTACGGAATAAAATTATAAAAGAAACAGGGCTACCGATTTCCTTTGGATTATCCGTTAATAAAACAGTTTCAAAAATTGCCACGGGTGAAGCAAAGCCCAATGGCGAACTGTATATTAATAAAGAGCATGTTTCACCTTTTTTGGCACCTCTGTCAATAAAAAAAATACCCATGGTGGGGGATAAAACTTATACCTTATTGATGGATATGGGGGTTGAGAAAATTGCAACACTCCGGGAAATGCCCATAGAACTATTATCCAAATTGCTTGGACAAAATGGTGTAGAGATTTGGAAACGTGCCAACGGAATAGACAATACCCCTATTCAACCTTATTCCGAACAAAAATCCATTTCAACAGAAAGGACATTTGAGCAAGACACCATGGACATCTATATGTTAAATCGTATTCTGGTAAAAATGGTCGAAGATCTTTGTTTTGAACTTCGGTCAAAGGAAAAGTTAACAGCCTGTATCACCGTTAAAATCAGATATTCGAATTTCGATACCCACACCCAACAAAAAAAGATTGCCTACACCTCCTTTGACCATACCATTCTGGAAGTTGTACAGGAACTATTCCAAAAGCTGTATCAACGCAGGATGATGATTCGGTTAATTGGGGTAAGGCTAAGTAATTTGGTATATGGTACACAGCAGCTAAATCTTTTTGAGGATACCACTGAGAAAGTCAATCTTTATCTAGCACTCGATTGGATCCGAAAAAGGTATGGTGTTAAATCAGTTGGGAAAGCGTTAAGTTAACAACCATGTTATATTCATGTCATACCAATTACAGCCTGAAATATGGCACCATGAAGGTAGAGACCCTGGTAAGCAAGGCTCAGGAATTGGGTATACCTTCTCTGTTAATTGCTGATATCAATAATACGAGTGTTTGTTTTGACTTTATTACCGAATGCAGGGAAAAGCAAATAAAACCTTTGATAGGAATAGAATTTCGAAATGAGGATACCTGGCTTTATACCGGTATTGTTAAAAACAATGAAGGGTTCAGGGAAATCAATGAATTTCTAAGCACTTACAATTTTAAGAAGGAGGATTTGCCTGATAGAACCCCTGAATTTGAGAATGTGTTTGTTATTTACCCGGTATCAGCAATAAACCAAAAACTCAGGGAATATGAATACATCGGAGTGCGGCCATTTGAAATTAACAGAACCTGTCCGAAGTATTCTAATAAATTAAAGGATAAGTTAATTGCCTTTCATCAGGTAACATTTGGGGAGGCCGGTGAATTTGACCTTCATTGTCACCTGCGGGCAATGGATCATAATACCCTTTTAACCATGGTCACAGAAGAACAAGTTGCCAGAAGGGATGAAATACTTTTTTCCATATCTGAATTACGGTACTGTTATCAGGAATATCCAATACTTCTTCGAAATTCAGAATCTCTTATTGAGCAATGTCAATTTGAATTTGAGAAAAAATCGAAGAACAAGCAGGTATTTTCTGCCAGCAAATACGATGACACCTTGCTACTCGAAAAATTAGCATATGATGGAATGCACTATCGCTATGGAAAGGGAAATAAACAAGCGGAAGAGAGGGTTAAAAAGGAATTATTGGTAATTAATAAATTGGGGTTTTCTGCTTATTTCCTGATTACATGGGACATTTTACAATATACCATGTCCAATGGCATTTTCCATATTGGAAGGGGGAGTGGCGGAAACAGTATTGTGGCGTATTGTTTAAAGATAACAGATATTGATCCTATTGAGTTAAACCTATATTTCGAGCGATTTATAAATCCTCAGCGTACGTCCCCTCCGGATTTTGATATAGATTTTTCGTGGAAGGATCGGGACTGTGTGCATGACTATATCTTTAAGCGGTATGGAAATCATGCTGCACTACTAGGAGCGATGAATACATTTAAGAATAGTTCGATTATTAGGGAACTTGGAAAGGTATATGGATTGCCCAAAAACGATATTGACGCACTGGTAGATAGACCGGGAGACCCAAAGTTGAAAAATGATGTAACCGAAAGGATATTTCAATATGGCCATAAACTCATGGATTATCCTCACCTTCGATCGATTCATGCAGGAGGGGTGTTGGTATCGGAATTGCCGGTTTATTATTATACGGCCTTGGATATGCCCCCAAAAGGGCTGCCAACAACACAGTGGGATATGTATGTGGCAGAAGATATCGGATTGGACAAACTCGACATCCTAAGTCAGCGGGGGTTGGGACATATTAAAGAATGTGTTGAAATTGTTCAGAAAAACAGAAACGAGGATATAGATATTCACCGGGTAAATGAGTTTAAAAAGGACGAAAACTTAAACAACCAGCTGTACGAAGGAGAAGCAATCGGATGCTTTTATGTGGAGAGCCCTGCCATGCGCAGCTTACTGAAAAAACTAAAATGCAATAATTATATCAGTTTGGTTGCTGCTAGTTCTATTATAAGGCCGGGGGTTGCTAAATCCGGGATGATGAAGGAGTATATCCTGCGCTTCCATAATCAGAGTAAGATAAAGTACCTGCATCCAATTTTCAAGGAGCACCTGGAAGAGACCTATGGAGTTATGGTCTATCAGGAGGATGTTATCAAAATTGCCCACTTTTTTGCAGATTTAAGCTTATCAGATGCGGATACACTTCGAAGGGCAATGTCAGGAAAATACCGGTCAAAACAGGAGTTTGCCAGAATTACCGAACGATTTTTTCAGAACTGCAAAGCAAAAGGATATACCGATGAATTAGCACAAGAGGTATGGCGGCAAATGTCGTCATTTGCAGGGTATGCGTTTTGTAAAGCTCATTCAGCCAGTTACGCTGTGGAAAGCTACCAAAGCCTGTATTTAAAAACATATTATCCGCAAGAATTTTACACCGCTGTTATCAATAATTTCGGAGGGTTTTACCACACCTGGGTTTATGTAAGCGAAGCAAGACGGCATGGGGCAAAGATCAACCTGCCCGATATCAATAAAAGCGATAATACAACAGTTATTTTTGGTGATGAGATCTACCTTGGGTGGATTCATTTAAAAAATCTGGAAGCGAATATAGTCCAAAGAATCATTCAGGAACGGAATGTCAACGGCCCCTTTCAAGACCTATTCGATTTTTGCGAAAGAGTGCCTGTTGGAATGGAACAATTGAGAATCCTAATTAAAGGAGGTGCTTTTCGATCCTTTGGGAAAAGTAAAAAAGAGCTTATGTGGGAACAACTTGTTCACGCCAATGCAGAACCTCAAACCTATACGAAGCCGCTATTTGTTGAAAGAAGAAAGGAATTTGTATTACCGGCTCTTAAAACTAATCCTTTGGAGGATGCTTATGATGAAATGGACCTGATAGGATTTCCTGTTTCTATTTCCCGGTTTGATATGCTTAAAACCAATTACAGGGGAAATACCTTTGCCAAAGAACTCCTTTCAAAATTGGGAAATACCGTGCGAATGCTCGGTGAACTTGTTACCTTCAAATATGTTCATACGATAAGAAACGAATGGATGCATTTTGGGTGTTTTCTGGATGTTCGGGGAGATTTTTTCGATACAGTGCATTTTCCGGATTCTTTGAAAAAATTCCCATTTACAGGAAATGGAGTTTACCTGATCGAAGGGAAGGTGGTGGAGGATTTTGGATTTCCAAGTATTGAAGTAAAGAAACTTGGACGTTTACCTTATCAACCTGATCCCCGATTAGATTAATTTTTTATATTTCTTATTATATAACTATTTGTATCATAACTTTTAAAAACTAAACATATGTGTTATTGGGTAGGTACCAAGAAAGTTCGCGAAGAAATGGAAAAACGGGTAAAAGCCGGACCACAGGATGAAATTGCAACGCTTTTTTATGAAGCTTTTATTGCGAAAAGCGATCTGGAATTTAAAGAACATTATGTTGCTATTGGAAAGGGTAAACCTGAACTTACTGCGTTAATTAAGGATGAAGGAAAGCTGCAATTCAGAAATATGCAATGGACATTGCTCTATTCGTATTTTGATAAAAAGACCAATGCTACTGTTACAAGAGAATTATTGAATTCGACTTGCGAACGGGTTTTCTTTCAACACAAAGACCTAATATATAATCAACGCTGCATTGTTCCAATCGATGGATATTTTGAATATTACCACTTCAATGGAGAAACATATCCACATTATATCTATCCGGCAAAAAATGGGGTGTTTTATGCTGGGGGTATTCATGAAAGAAGACTCAATCAGGAAACAGGTGAAGTATCGGATACTGTTTCAATAATTACCACTCCTCCGAATCCCATGGTTGCAAAAATTCATAATAATCCAAAGGCTCCAAATGGGTCGCGTATGCTTTTGCTCATTGAACAAGAAAAAGCATTGGATTATTTAAATGAAAAATTAACGAAACCTGAAATTGAAAAATTCTTCAAACCATATAATGAAGTAGAGATGAAAGCACACCCGGTTCTGAGGTTTCAACGAAAGGAATATTTCCAGTTTGTTAATTCACCCAAAGTTCAAGAACCTTTTTCTTATCCGGAATTGGTGGCTTAATGGAATCTATGGTTTTTAGAGCGAGTATTTGAGCTTTTACATTTTAGTTCAAAAGGCCAACTGGTTATAAATTCTTACTTTTCATAAAATATAAGGCACTTTAAACTAAAAGATTTAAGGTACAAGATATGTAGCAAACTTTGAATAATGTTATTGCTTTATTTCATTCCGAGGGTCAGTTTTATCCTCTACCCAAATAAGCTCATCGTCACGGTCTTCCTTATATTTATAAAAAACAAGGTTTCCGGCTTGTCCTGATTGTACCTGTTTATCTAGTGGTTTTAAATTAGTATGAGAAAATGCATTTAAAATATTCGCTTCTTTATCTTTTGGTATACGAAGATTGGTAGTGAGGTCAATGAATTTAAGATTTTTTTCAGGTGTTATAAATAACCCATTTTCCACATTTTCTAAGACTACATAAGTTTCCATAGTTGCAATGTTTAAATGATTATCATACTAAAGTTACAAAACAATCATACCACCTAAAACAGTTCAGACAATTTTTTGTTTTTGGGTGTCTCTCTCATATAGCACAAAACAAGTATTTTCTAATAACGGTTAGGGGTTTTGTTAATGATGATTAAGTACTTGGGATTTTTTATTTGGATGGTAGAAACATAACCCTCTATTCTGTTCAGGTGGGTTTTGGTGACAATACTAGAAATCATCTATTGATAATGCATTCCCGGATGCCGAAATTTTTACCAGTAGGGGGTCAGATCTTAACGTACACTAACTTCCGTTTCGTGAGCTGACTCCTATCAGAGCGGTTATTACTGCTTTAAATATATATATAATTAATAGTATGTCAAATTATTATGCACTTTTTAAAGTCTAAAAGTAGAATTAAGTAATTATATATTGTAGTTTTTGGTTTTGACAGTTAGTTACTGAATTTCCCAATGACCTCCTTTGTCAGCCCCTATTCGTTTTAATTTACTATCGTCCTGGAGTTTTTTTATGTTTCGTTCTATTGAACGTTTGCTTACTCCTATGTTTTCAGATAGTTCTTTAATTGTAATAAGATTATTGCCAATGATAAGTTCTAAGATTTTCTCCGACGTTTTCTCCGACGTTTTCTCCGACGTGTCGGTGTAAATTTCTTCGGATACATCAGTGATAAAGTTTTTCTTGGAAAATGTTACTCTAAAAGCTATACCTGGTTCTTTCCAATCTAAGCCTATTTCTGGGTATTTTAGTAATTCATCGGCAATGATTCTTAAACCATTACCCCATTGTTCAATAATACCTATACGCTTGAAAGTTGGAGCTAATATTTTATTGCGAATGTCGGACTGTCCGGCTTCCATGTCGCTGTAATCTACTGAAGGCGGAAGTTTACCGGGGCTGGTAATTTCAACTTTGTCATCGAAAATAGCTACTTTAATATCTTTACCCGTGAGTGAATAATCACGATGGATAACGGCATTACGAATAACTTCACGAATTGCGACTACCGGGTATTCCCAACGGTCATTCCGATATACGCCAGTATAATCGGTTGAGCCTTGCGAAACATGCCGTAATACGAATTGGTATGCTTGTTCGGGTTGTAAAGCAATGTTAACTTCAATTGGCTTTTGGTCTATGAAATTGCCCGGTACAATGCCTTTAAACCTTGCACATTCAATTTTAGCGTACGGAAATAATTGTTTACGCAATTCGTCATCTGAAAGTAATATAAGTGCATTGGTTGGTAAGTGTTTTCCTTGCTCTTCCTGATATAACTCTAATTTCTTTAAGATTTGTGAAGAAACAGCTTCGCCAGTTTTATCAAGAAAAAGTTGATTAAACGATGTTGTATCAAGCTTTTCGTATGTTTTTAAATAAGACAATTCACAATCGAAAGATTTATTCCGCTTTTGACGTTCAAGGTCAGCAATAATTTCAGGGCTTGCCTGACGGTTTGAAGAACCAACACGAACAAAAGTACTCTCTACAATGCTCTTGTTTTTTAAATGATAAGGTGGATTACTACCCTTATAAATCTGAACTTTTATAATGTGTTTCGATTCGTGCGTAAGGAAGGTTATTTCGGGTAAAACAACAGGTTCGCAGGAATCGTGAATAATATTACTAATTTTTTCTTCCAGGGCAATGCGCTCGTTTTCGTTTATACCTGTTATTTCACGAGGATTGTCCTTAATTCCAATATATAATTCACCTCCGGCATCATTTGCAAAGGCAATGATTGTCTTTGAAAGGTCGGCATTGGTTGGAAGTGATTCTTTGAATTCCAACTTACGACCTTCAGGTAGTTTAATTATTTCCGATAGTTTTTGCATTTTCTAGATTTCGCTTGCATTAGTAACTACTTCAAAATTAATATTTAAAGCATCAAAATGTTTTCTGCCGCATTTTATTTTATCAGCCTCAGAATTGCGAAGTTTCTCAAAATCTTTTGTGCCTTTGGTTTCTCGTACCAGATATATTTTGTTTTCATCGTGTTTTACAATAGCCCAATCTGGATTGTATGTGCCAATGGGAGTTTCCACTTTAAACCAATTGGGAAGTTTTACAAATAGTTTAATATCCTGTCGTTTATCCAGTTCTTCAGCAAATTTTCTTTCTATTTCGCTATCATATACCACTGCATCGTAAACGGATTTGCTCACGTCTAAACGATTTGTGAGATAACTCATTATTTCCTCGTCTTCAAACAAACGCATACTCCATTCTTGAGCGGCTATCTTTTCGTATTTAATACCTGCTATAATTAGCCGATGCAATTCATTATTAATGATATTTGCAACTGCATCCATGAATTTCTGAGGATTTATAATGAATTCTGATAGTCTGTTGCTACCTGAGATTATTTGCACAAGTGTTTTACGTGTGAGCTCTGTTTCTTTTTGGAGGTAAGCAATAATATCAGGTAAACCACCTTTATGGGCTACCTTGTAGTAATTGCTACGTGTTTCTTGTACAAGAACACCTTTGTTCTCAATTTCCAGTTCAGCTTCTTTGTATGTTACACCAACTGCCTCAATTTTTTCCATATTTTTAATGGATTTCATGCAGTTTATTATCAGCTCATCTGTACTGTAAATTACCTGATATGTTGTTTTAAATTTAATTCGATTCCAAAGTTCCTCAAACTCTTTATCAAGGAACACCAGTTTGTTTATTTTTAGCTTTTGGGGTTCCTCTTCTTTCTTGATATGTCTTTCTATTTGATATGATTGAATAATGCTGATTACATCAGATTCAATAGGCTTGAATTCATCGGATAGACCAAGTGTGAAGCCAGCCTTTTTCACATCAAATGTTGGCTTTATTTTGCCATTTTCATCTATAAGGTTATTTGATTTAAGTTGTTGCCATATTTCGAGAGACTTTTCACGGCCTAACATTATTTCAGTATCTTCAATTAGCTGCGTAATCTTTGAAAATCCGGTTTGTGGAATCTTGCCAAACGTAACTCCGCATTCTTCTTCGTATTCTGTTTGAAGCGACCGGGCGAAATCGTCATAGCTTTCATTGGCAATAACGTGAAGTTTATTAAGATTCTCATCAAATACCCTTTCGCCGTTTTGATTTACAGGAAGGCGAAGCCCACGACCAATTTCCTGACGTTTTTTAAGATTTGACCGGGTTTCATTTAATGTACATATCTGGAATACGTTTGGATTGTCCCAACCTTCACGCAATGCAGAGTGTGAAAAAATAAATTTCAAAGGTTCATCGAGAGAAAGAAGTTTTTCTTTATCTCTCATTATCAATGAATACGTGTCGTCGTCGGCTTGTGAAACTCCATTGGTGTCTTTTAGTACTCCCTTTTTATCTTGTGAAAAATATCCATCGTGTATTTGCTCTGCCGGGAACTTTGTTAATGCTTGGTATTTATCGAGTTTAATAAGTTCGTTATAATGTTTTTCAAACCAAGTAGCAAATTTGCTTTTCTGAGGTTTGCCTTCTTCATCATAAGACCGATAATTTGAAACTTTGTCAATGAAAAAAAGAGATAATACTTTTATACCCCTATCCTTCATTAAAAGTTCTTTGTCTAAATGGCGTTGAATGGTATTTCGAATTTGTACTTCCATTAAATCCTCTTTAATGCCGCCAATTTCAAGACCCAGCATTAACCGTTTTCCGTTTGAGAAATCAACGAATTCGTTGCCAGGCTCTGCACTAATATCTGTTATTTCATAGCCATTTCGGTATATTTCACGCTCGTTAGAAAGGGTGAATAAATCGGCTCCTTGTTTTACTTTAACCTTTTTTTCTTTAATACCGTTATCGGTATTGCAATGAATGGTTATTTCTGCTGTAATGCCTTTTTTGTTATCGGTTTAAAAGAGTTTTACATACGCATCGTTATTTGAGTTTGCGCCCATTACTGAAGCGACTACAATTTGTTTTACAAGGCGTAATTCATAAGCCTTAACAGGGTCGAGTTTATATACCTGGTTGTAAAGATTGCGATGTGTGGCAGAAAACCTGAATATGCAAAGCGGATTTAATGTTTTAATTGCCTCCTGTGCTTTTGGTGTATTGTCAACGCTTTGAGGCTCGTCAATAATAACAATAGGTTGAGTGGCTTGAACAAATTCTATTGGTTTACGACCCGAAAGTTTATCACTTTCTTTATAAATAACATTGCTTTTTTTGTCGTCCTCGCTCTCGGAGAAGTCCTTACGAAAAGCATCAATGTTAATAATCATTACCTGAATCTGATTACTTGTAGCAAATTGACGTAACCTGTTTGCTTTGCGGGAATCATAAACAAAATATTCGAACTCGATATTGTTATAAAGAGCCTTAAAATGGTCTTCCGTTATCTGAATATTTTTTAGTGAACCTTCACGAATAGCCACACTGGGAACTACAATTATAAATTTTTTAAAGCCATATTTACTGCTTAATTCAAAAATAGTGCGAAGGTAAACGTAGGTTTTACCAGTACCAGTTTCCATTTCAACGGTAAAGTTCATGCCGTTATCATGGAAAGCTTTTAAAGGCGTAAAATCCAGCTCATTTTTATCCTGTATTTTATGCAGGTTTTTGTGTATTATTTCTTCATCTAAAAGAAGTTGATTACCAATGCCTAATTCAGTTTGAACCTGACTACCGATTAATTCCATTGTTTCGGTAATAGTAAAGTCGACTTTGTTCAATGGCTGACCATCGAATAAATCAACCAAGCCTGCAATGGCTTGTAATTGGTATTGTTGGGAGCTGTCGAATTTGAGTTTCATCAGCAAATTTGGATTACTTTTTTTGTTAAAATTTTGAAATCATCATAACAACGCTGAACTGCTTGAAGGTGTGCACCAATAGCACCGTCTGCTGGTTTTAATAAAAACATTGGTTTGCGAGCTTCCATAGACATGGGGGCAAGACTGTGATAATGTTTTAATAGAGCCAAACAATACGGGTCTTTATCTATTTCAAGATGTAACTTTTCATTTGTACCTAAAACGAATTCTCTATAAACATCCGGAATTCTTTCAGCCCATTTTAAATACGATTTAACCGGACGGCTATCTTTAGCGGTATATTGCATAACCAAGTATCCTATTGGCTTCATTTTTCCTTCAGGAATAGCCGATTTGTCGGGCTTTGGATATTCCGATTCCCTTTTTTGCCACTGATTTCGCCAATCAATTAATGTTTTGCCTAAGTTTTTGATACCCTGTAACGAAAATAAATCAGATGCAACAGGTTGAATAACAAAATCAGTGCTTATAAGGATAGCTCTATTCATGGCACCTAAATTTGGACCTACATCAATGAGTACCCAATCAGCATTTGTTCTGGCAGAAGCATCAGTAAATAAAGTTTTAAATAATGATGTTACTTTAAAGGCAAAAGGGTCGCCAGCTAAACATTTAGCCCAGGCATCACTGAGCTTGTCCTCGAATGCTGAAAGAGAAAGATTGCCAATTAAAAGTGATAAATTTTCACTTATGGTTTCAATATGAACTGGAAAATAGGGTTCTCCCTCACTTACAGGTTCAATTGCATCCAGAATAGTATCTTTTTTATTTTCATCTAATATTACTTCTTCTAATCTTTCATTTGTAAGAAACATTGAAGATAAGTTGGATTGAGGGTCTAAATCAACCGCTAGTACTTTATATCCCAACTCTGAAAGCATCCAAGCAATGTGATAAACCGTTGTAGTTTTACCAACACCCCCTTTGTTATTAAAAAAAGCTATAGTTTTCATTGTATTTGTTTTTTTAATACAGTTACAGAGAAATGCAGAGGTAGATTATATATAAAGGTTGGTTCAGGATTGCCATTTAGTTTTAGTTCTTCTTTAGCTACGGCAATACCCCTGTTAAAGCGGTTAACATAACCAAGTACTTTAAGTGCCTCAGCAATAACCGGGTTTCGGTAATCATTCTGATTAGGAAAATTCTCGGGGCGAGCTGCACCAAATAAACCACCTGCATTACTTATTTCAATTCTGTCATTGAATTGATAGAATTTAATTGGAGCATTGTTATCATAATTTCTATGCATTATAGCATTATTAAGTAGCTCTCTAATTGCTTTAAAAGGGTATTCTTTTATAACTTCTTCTTTTAATGTACTTGTAAAAACCGGCTTAGCCTCAATATTGTTTTTCACAAACAAATCTAACTGTTTCATAACAGTTATTAAATCACCTGAAAATTCAATTTCGTTTTGAACTTCAGAGGAAAGTTCATTGCCTGCAAAATGTACATATTGAATAAATGCACCTGGCAGATAAAATTTTGGATTAATACCCAATAACAATATTCCGGCATTTGTTGGACAATTGTGTACTGTATCATAAAGGCGCAATGAGGCTAATTGAAGTTCAATATTCCTGTGATTTGCTGCCAATATTTCGGCATCGATAGCTAATGGGAGATAGCTTAATTTGAATAGCTCGATATTAATATCTGCTAATTGACTACCCAAAGCGGGTGTAACATCAAAAGAACGAACACTAGAGGTGCGTTTTTCACTAAGTCTAGACTCTTCAGTTTCATTTGCAATAGCTTTTGTTGGTCCATTTCTTATCCATACTCTACCTTTATAGCGAATAGGAGGAAATTTACTAGGGATTACTTCTACAACAGCAATTTCGCAACCATCTAATTCGTATTTTTGAATAACAGTTGCTGGTTGTGGCAGTATTTGTCCATTGTTTCTTATTGCTGCAAGATTTTTCAATAGCTCATCAGTAACCTTAATACCACTTGGTTTACCAGTTTTATCATCAACGCCTATAATTAAATAGCCAGGCATTTTATGGTCTGGAAAATCGTTTGAAAAAGCACAAATTGCTTCAGAAAATTTATCAGTATTGTTCGTTGAAATAGTTCGTTCAACTCTATCGGATTCTAAATCAGAAATAAGCTTTTTTAATTCTTCAACTGTTAACATGGCTATTTATTTTATTTTACAAATTTATACCGTTTGAAATTTAACAACACCTTTGCTTTTCATTATTTGCACGGCATTGGTTTTTAGCTGGTCGTTATTACGGAAGCCTTCATCGAGGCAAACGACACGGACAGGCTGACTTTCGGCTATAGCTTTTATAAGTTCGTGGGTTATTTCTTTTTCGAGGCAAATGAGTAACTGACCATCTGAAACACTATAAACAGCTTTGCCTTCAATGTTCAATTTTTCAATTGGTGTTACCAGTTCAAAACCTGATTTTAAAAGTATTTCGTAAAGTAAAGCTTCCTGCGTGGCTTGTTCGTTTATATGTTCGGTGTGCATTTGCATGGCAAGTTGCACAGCTTCCGGTGTTTTCTCAATATTGCTATCCCAAACTTTAAAATTGGATGGTGCAAGTTTGAAAACTTTGAAGCCTAAGTCGAGTGAATTAACTGATTGAATTGGTTGTGAGACCTCTTTATTTATTATAGCCCATCCTATTGAATTCTCACCCAGATCTAATCCTAAAGTAGCTTGCTTGCTTTCAGACTTTTTATTTGAAATGGTTTCTTCTTTTGGTTTTTTTAGGGATTTTATTACTTGTCTTATTCTTTCTTTACTAATTTCAGAAATATTGGTGTAGCCAGCTTTGGCGGGTTCACTATTTGCATCACATGGTTCAGGCAATTGAATTAATACGAATTTTCTATTTCCACCATCTTTAAGATTTGCTTGATATATTGCTTCTCCTGTGGAGCCTGAACCAGCAAAGAAATCTAAAATGATATCATCATTAGTAGAGCTATCTTCATTAGTTTTAATTTGAAAGAGTTCAGATAACAAATTGATTGGTTTAGGAAAAGGAAAAAGATTTTTTGAAAAGTATTTCTGGAAGTCTTTTGAACCATCTTGTGTGTATGGTCCTTCTAAAATAGATAACGGTTTACCCCTTCTTACAATACCATTCTCATCTTTCAAATACCCCTTAAAGCGCACTTTATATGTGCCGTCACTTTGTTGATTAAATAAAAGCATATTTGCCTTCTGTGCTTCTAAAGTTCTTTCTTTTGACCATAGCCATTGTTTTTCTGGCCATATTTCAATGCCATTATGAGTAATAGGATATTTTAAATTTGGACGGTCTCCCATACTTGTAGTATCTAATGGCCAGGTAGCATAAGGACCTCTTGATTCAAAATTCTCATCCTTTTTACTGTACATTGATGATGTTTTCTCTGAGTATGGTATGTTAATATCCAATATTTCTGTGCTATTTTTTGAATAGCATAAAATATATTCGTGTAACTCAATCCAGCCTTTTGTTTTAGCACCACCACCAGTTTTATTTTTCCAAATAATTTGTTGTAATAAGTTTTCTTCTCCAAAAATTTCATTACATAAAGCACGAAGGTTGTGTATCTCATTGTCATCAATAGATATGAATATTAAACCATCTTCACGTAATAAATTTTTGGCAAGAAATAGACGTGGATGCATCATATTTATCCATTTACTATGATAACGACCATCAGTATCAGTGTTTGTGCCAAATTTGCGACCTTCATTATCAACTTGCCCTGTATATTCGAGATAAGTTTGTAGATTTTCATTGAAATTGTCTGGATAAATAAAATCATTGCCAGTATTGTAAGGAGGGTCAATGTATATCATTTTAATTTTACCCAAATAACTCTTTTGAAGCAATTTTAATACTTCCAAATTATCACCCTCGATAAACAGGTTTTGAGTAGTATCAAAATCAATACTTTCATCACGAGCCGGAACCAAAGTGGCTATGCTTGGTTGTTGAATGGTTTTGTAACAGTCGGCTTTGCCTGGCCAGTTCATTCCATAGCGTTCCTTGCCAGTGTCAATATCTTCGCCTAGTGTAAGTTTAAGCCGTTCCCAGTCAATTTTATTGCCTTCGGTAAATATTTCGGGAAAAAGGGTTTTAAGCTTATCTATTTGTTCTTGCTTAATGTTCATTGATTGAATATCGAGTTTTTCTATTTCTGCCATAATAATTATAATATTTAAGGCTCAATTAATGGGAAAAGCCGTATTGACCCGCTTTTTGTTTCCCAATAAGAACCTGAATTTTTTCTGTCGGGCAAATTACCATTTTTTGGACAAATTAATAGTTCCGCTAATTGAATTGTTGCATTAGCGAAATCTTCAATGTCACCATCGCCAACTAAAGCACCATCAAAAGTAAAATGAGCACCAACCTGATTGCGTATAGCTTTGAGATTTTTTATGTTATCTATTACTGGTTTTATATATATTTCTTCGGAAAAGTTTGTTGTGCTATACTTGCCATCGGGCAATAATTCCATTTTCTGAACCCTTAATTCTTTAAGCAATTCTTTTGAAAGACAATCTAATAGTTCGCTGAGGGCATAGTCATTAGCAGCTTTGCGCTTTAATTTACTTTGGAAATTGAATGATAAAAAGTCAAGAATTGCCTCCAAGAAACGACCTGAAACACCCGCAAGGTTTTCTCTATGAAAGTTTTCAGGTGCATCTAAATAGAATTTTATTTCATCGAGGACCAATTGGGGTTTAGCTTGTGTAATACCTCTCTCTTTAGACCAGCTCCGTAATTCAATAAAATGGATATTGGAATTTGGAGCCCGATTGTTACGGTATCTTTCCCTCCAGGGGCGATAATGTGTTGAGATAAGTATATGAGCAAAATGCTCAGCTTCACTATGAATGAGTTCAATTATCCGGTCGAGATGTCGTTCATCAACGGACATAACAACATCATCCAAAACAAGGATAACATCTTTATTGCTATCTTTTTTTGAAAGGGCAATAAAAATACAAATACCCAAAGTGTCTAAATGTGATTCACTATAAACTGACTGAGGTGTTATATCATTTACAGTATGAAATGTTGCAGTCAAGTTAAGCGAGCTTTGATAATTGTGGTTTAAAAAAAGTTTTACATTTCCTAAACCTTCGTCAGGATGAATGGTTTGGTACATCGCTTCAACTTCACCTGATATTGAATTTAGTTCGTTGTCAATGAATTTTTTGCGAGTATCTTCCAAAATAACCAATGCAGCTTTTGCCTGCTTTAGCAGTAACTCAAGTTCCTTACATTTTTTAGTAAGTTTTACAATACTTTCATAATTCGATTTAATAGAAATATGAAGTCCAACAGATTTATTAATTGATTGATTGTGTTTCGTCAATTTTTCAAATTCAATTATAAGCTGCTCTTTTATATTTGTAAATTCTTTGTAGTATTCTTTCTTGTCGGCAGATTCAATAATTCCATTAAATAAATTTTTAAAATTGAATTCAGTTAGTAAAATTGAAGCGGTTTTTAAAGAGGCTATTTGAGAATTGAAAGGCTCAATTTGTGAATGTAATCTATTGTATAAACCTGTTTTTAGTTCGTTGTTGGTTTTTACTGCGAGAGTTAATTTATTTAGCTCCTGCATCTTTGATATCCTGTCATTGACGCTTATTAAAAGTAGTTCCTTTTCGTTGCTCTTTTCACAAACAGGGCACTTGTCAACTGTAGTTTTTGATGAAAGAAAAGTCTTCGTTTCATTTAACAATGAAAGTAAATTAGCTTCAGCGTTTGGGTTTTTAAGCTGATATTCTTTTAAGCTATTTTCAGCCAATTTGTTATTATTTACGGCAATAGTATATTTAGCTTTCTCATTTGTAATATTCACAAGTGTTGTTTGAAGGGTGTTCCATATTTGCAAAATATTATTGTTCTCTTGCAGTTCTTTTGTTTGTTTTGTATTATCCTTTTGAATTTCTGCTTGAATCCAGTCTTTTAAACTATTTAATGGCTTGCCTTCTTTTTCCCAAATATCATTTATTGTATGTTTTGCATCAGATAAACTCTTGGTATTTTGTCCAAAATCTTTATCTAAAGAAGCAATTAGTTTTTTTAATTCTGCTTCTGATTTTTGAATGTTTGAAACGTCAATAAAAGAAGATAAAACTTTATACCGTTCTGATGGTGGACTTTCTATAAAGGAAGTAATTTGGGCCCTCCTGAGTGCTTTTAATTTTGGTAAATTTGTATTGGGTGACTTAATTATTTTGTTATTTGAAGGAGAAAGAGTTGCTTTATATGTTTGGTTATCTGTCTTTAATTCTATCAATAAATCGTTATTTTTAGTACCTAACGATTTTAAAAATGAATGGTCTGCATTTGATTTATCGTCTAATGAACCAAGACTTTCAGTACATAAACAGACAAAAGCATCAGCAATTGATGATTTGCCATTGCCATTTTCACCATATATCAATGTGATATTTTTGCTTTGACTAAAATGCAGCGTTACAGGTTTAGTTGCGCCTCTAAATGCATTGATATGTAAACTACTTAGTTTCACTTTCAGCTAGTTTTTCTATGTTTCTTATTTGTTGCTCAAAAATCAACTTCCAATCATTTTCCTTAATTGTACCATTGGTAATTTGATTTTCGATGTTCTTTTCATCGCTTGAAATAAGTTCAGACTCTTTTAATTGCTTCACTATTTCTTCTGCAACCGCTTTGTTAATATTACTCATAAGCTATTTCAAACTCCATTTTATAAAGAATAATTCTTTCTGATGTAATAATTGTTTAAGCTTTTTCTCAATTTCGTCAATCAGCTTGTCTTTGTTTTTCTCAATTTCTTTTGCCGAGTTGTCATATTCCTTCCAAGCCTCATCTCTATCGGTTTCAAGTTTACGTTTGTCTTTCTCTAATTTTAACTTTTCGGGTAAGTTGGGGGCAAGTCGCACTTGTTTTTTGAGTTCTTTTATCTGGTCGTCAAGTTCTTTTAAAGTCAGTTTTAGAGAGCTTCGTTTGTCATCGCCCCATTTATCTAGCTTTTCAAGTTCAACTTCAAAATAACTTCCGTTGCGTATGCTTATATCATCAATAATATCGGATTTGACTTTTTCATAGTGATTTTTAAGCACTTTCCTTGTTTCTTCAAAGTCAGCAACTTTAGTAAGTTCAGTTTCATTTGCAGATAAAGAAAAAAGCCTTTGGCATTGGTCAGTATCCATTAATACACCCTTTTCTGTAATGCCAGAAAGAACAACATAATCTTCTGCATCGAAAGATGTTATTGATAAACTGGTAGCCATTAACCAGCCTGATTTACCAACTAATGATTCGAGAATTGTGATTTTTTTTATGCATCCGGAATAATCAAATACTAATTCTTTTTCATCTAATTGCAGACTTTGGCATTCTGCAATAATTTTAGAAGCCAAAGGGTGATGAATACGATAAATATTCGCATCTTCAATATTTTTACCTATGCGATATGGACCAGAATGTATTCTTTCGGCTGGAAATGGGTTTTCTTTCAGCGTAAACGAATATTCACTTTCAGAGAAATCAGCGTAATCCTTTAAATAATATTGTGTTAATTGCCAAAGCCATTGTTCGTATTTTGAGCGATATTCCTTGCTTTCGTCAAAACTAATACGCAGTTTGTCGTGTACTTCCTCATCAAAGTTTTCGAGTAACTTTTGACGGGTTTGTTTCATTTCGCTGCTTATTTGTGTTTCGAGTTCACGTTGCAACTCATCAAAGGAAGCCTGAATAGTTTCGAGTGTTCGGCATTCCTGATAAATCTGGGCAATTCGTTTTTCAAAATCTACACCATTTTCAATACTTCCAAGTACTTCATCGCTTGTTCCAAAAACACCGCTAAAAAGGTTAAACTTGTCCTGGAGTAATTCGTAAACACGCACATCTGCGGCATTGGCTTTATTAAGGAAATTCACCACAACTACATCATACTTTTGACCGTAACGGTGGCAACGACCAATGCGCTGTTCAATACGCTGAGGATTCCAAGGCATATCGTAATTTACTACGAGTGAGCAAAATTGTAAGTTTATACCTTCAGCAGCCGCTTCGGTGGCTATCATTATAGCAGCTTCATCGCGAAAACAATCGACTAAGGCAGCTCTCATATCAGCTGTTTTTGAGCCAGTAATGCGGTCAGTGTCTTTATATCGAGCAACCCAATTTTTATAGATTTGCTTTGATTCTGAGTCATTGTTTGTACCATTGAAAAGTACAATTTTGCCAGTATAGCCTTTACTTTCGAGAATGGATTTTAAATATACTTGTGTGCGTGTACTTTCTGTAAAAATTATTGCTTTACGAGCGGCTCCTAATTCAGTTGCTTTTGCGAAAGCTGCTTCAAGTGCTGTTATAAGCTTTTCACCTTTTGAGTTTTTTTCAATTGATTTTGCGAGTTTTTCAAATTCTTTTAAGTTCTCAATTTCAGTTTTGATTTCTTCAATTTCTTCATCAGTATATTGTCTTACTGATTCATCAATTCCGTTTTCATCATCCTGCCATTCGTCTTTTAATTCATCGAATGTTTCGAAATCTGCTGCAATTGTTTCAGCAAAAGGAATTGGATTCTCATGATTTTCAATAATAGCAGCAAGTTTACCAGCCAAACCTTCAAGTGTACTAGAGATTGCAAAGGTTGATGACGCTAATAATTTTCTAAGAATTAGGGTCATTAATTGCCTTTGGCTAGGCGGTAATGCAAATAAATTAGGTCTTTGAAGATATTCTGAAACCAAATCATACAATCGTTGCTCATTTTCTGTTGGGTAAAACTCTTCAACAATTGCAGTACGGTTGGTGTATTTGATATATTCTAATACCTGCCGTCTGAGCGTTCTTTTACATATAGGTTTTAGCCTTTCCTTTAGGTCGTTGTATGTGTTTTCATCTGTGCCATTATTAACCCGGCTATATTGTGAACGAAAACTCTTCAAATCACCAAAAGCATAATCGTCAATAATGCTCACTAAACCGTATAATTCAAGTAAAGAGTTTTGTAATGGAGTAGCAGTTAAAAGTATTTTATTACGTTCCTGCAATGAGTTTTTTATAGAATTACCGATTTTATTGGAACTTTTATAAACATTACGCAAGCGATGTGCTTCATCAATTACAACTAAATCCCAATTAACCGATTGTATATAAGTCTCTTTTGTGCGTGCAAACTGATATGAACAAAGTATTATTGAATCTTGTAAAAAAGGATTTAGGTTTTTCTTTTTAATACAGTCGTTAAATGATTTAGTTTCAAGTATAACTGAGGGTAAAAAGAATTTATCCAATAATTCCTGACTCCATTGTTTACGCAAGTTTGAAGGTGTGATAATTAGTATTCGTTTTTTTCGTTCTGCCCATTTCTGAGAAATAACCAAGCCTGCTTCAATAGTTTTGCCCAAACCAACTTCGTCAGCTAATATAGCACCTTTTGACAAAGGGGAACGAAATGCAAATAAAGCCGCTTCCACCTGATGAGGATTCAAATCGACTTGTGCATCAACAAGGGTTGATGCCAATTTCTGAATGTTGTCAGATGAACATCGTTTGGTTAGTTCGTAGGCGAAATATTTAGCATGATAACGGGTTAAATTCATTTCATTTAATTTACTGTTCATCACTCTTCATTTTATAACTTTTCAAGAATTTCGTCTTTTACTTTCTCATAAGCCTCTCCAATATTAAATTCAATGCCGGGCTTCACAAGTACATTCATATCTCTTAAAAATTCATCATCATTCATTTTACCAGCAATATTGGCAAGGTACATTTTTTTTGTAGGCGGCTGAGGCAAGTATTCCATAAATTTTCGATACGCATAGATAAGGTTTTCAATATCAATTTGTTTATGTTCAATTGCATACCAAAGGTCAAATAAATCGCGACCTTTTCGCCGTTATTATAATGCCCGCATTTTCGACCCTAGTAATTCTTCAAGAGAGTATGTTAGTAGTTCAGCATTGCCATTATACCAGCTTGATTGAACTGCACGAGCTACTTTTTCGTGTCTAAATATGCACAAATGCTCTCGACAGTTGATCTCTACTTTTAACCGAATTGGATTCTTGGGAGGCGCTGTTGCTTCAAATTTAAAAATAATCGTGTTATTGTTCAATTTTTGAACTACTGTTGACTTTCCAATAAACCCCAGCTTTTTTTGAAGCTGCATAATTGTTGCTTTGATTGGTTCAGCATTCACATGAACCAAGTTTATATCTTCCGAATATCTTGATTGTGGATTAAGATAGAGCTTGTGTAAAGCCGTTCCACCTCTAAATGCAAGCCTCTCTTTTAAAAAGTCATCATTATAAATCTCGATCAAAGCTCTTTCAATCACAAGGTCTTGTTCTACTTATTCGGTTAATGGCCAAGGTGCTTGATTGCTCCATTCTGTTATGTATGCGTTTTATGAGATTGAATTAATAAGGACTTCCCCATCAGCATCGAGTTTAAAAATTGGTTCTGTCAATGGGTAAGCAGTAACACCTTCTCTGCCATAGTTGCCATAAGTATCAAATTTTAAACATTCTTTTTTTACTTCTTCAGGCGTACTGTTTTCCATTATGAAAAATTCATTCATTTTACCGTAAAATAGTATGTAATTTGCTCGTCTAGCCATATCTGCGTATTAAGAATTTTAAATTGACAAACCGTTTGACTTCTTAATGTCCTTAATATTTGAAATATCAAGTATTTTAAGTTTTTTTTCATGCATCATTGCCTCTTGTATAAAAGAAAGTTTTCTTTCAAGGCTTTCTATAAGTTTTTTACCGAAAAATTTTATCATTGGTACAAGGTCATTTTTTTGTTCCGATTCCTGGATAGTATTTAAATACTTTTCCCTCTCAATATTATCCTGGGTTTCTATAAATATAGGCGGAAAGCCGCATTTTAAAAGTATGATATTTGAAAATATACGGCCAATTCTTCCATTCCCATCTTGAAATGGATGGATGTTATTTAGAAATCGGTTATGAAAAGCCGCTGCTATAATCAATGGATGTTTTTTTATATCATTTAATTCTGATTGGGACAATAATGTGTTTGTAGTATTTATAAGTTCGTTCATAGCGTTTTCAACTTCGCTGGGCTTCATATATTCTTTAATTTTCCCAGATGGAAGTACAGAGTAATTTTCAAATATTTTGAATTGCCCAGGATTAGGCAATGCTTCATAATCCCATTGATCATAATCCTTCATCAGTTCCTTGTGAATATCTTTGATAAACTCAACAGAGAAAGGTTTGTCAAATTGCTCGAACACCTTATCAAGTATTGCTTGATGATTTTCAATGTCCAATAAATCCTTTTGGCTTTTTTGTGGAACGGCAATGTTTTTTAAAAAGGAAATAGTTTCACCATAGGTTAAAGCATTTCCTTCCAATTTATTTGAGTTGTAAGTAAAATCAATCTTTACCTTTTCAATAAAATCCTTATCCCATTTATTATTTCCAGATATCGCTTTTATTTTCCCATGTAAAAGGTTAACTTTCTCTATAATCGATTGTAAAGAAGCCATATTAAGAGTTTTCAAGTTGTATAACATAATCAAGGCCTCTGGTCATAATCTTATTTACCCATTCCTTATAGCGTTTTACTCCTATTACAATCTTACCATTAATTGCTTGCAAAGTTTCGCCCATAATAAACCGGTTCAGGTCATTACGAAATAATTCAGGTATTGCATCAATTTCAACGGGCTTATCGTTTTTTTGAAGGTTAAGGACGCTATATAGTTCTAACAAATATTCCTGTTTGCTTGTTTTCATGTCATTGCGTTTTATGATATTTTAAATTTATACTTATTGTCAACCATTCCAGGATAATGTTAATAATAGATAGTGAATGCCGATCCGGATTTACAACCAATGAAGAGATGGTGAAAGGGAAATAAGGCAGCCATGCTTCTCCCTGCACATTATTCATAGATTTTGAACCCCGGGACACGAAGGTACAAAGAAATATCTCCTTCGTGTCTTGGTTCATCAAGTATTAAGCCACAGTTTCCGAAAGCTCTTTGCCAGGTTTGAATTTAACAACTTTTTTGGCAGCTATTTTTAGTGCCTTTCCGGTCTGTGGGTTTCTTCCTTCCCGTGCAGCACGCTGTGCCACGGAGAATGAACCAAAGCCTACCAATGTTACCGTTTCACCTTTTTTCATAGCTCCTTCTACAGCTTTTACCATGGCGTCTAATGCTTCCTTGCTGTCTTTTTTTGTTAGCCCGCTTTCGGCGGCAATTGCGTCTACTAATTCTTGTTTGTTCATAACGTTTTGGATTTAATGTATTACGAATATAGTAACAGGGGCGCTATTATCCAACGAAAAACGGGAGAATTAATGACTACTTCCCGTAGGCAGTTTTGTCCTATTCTCCCGTTGTCTCGGAAAACAATTCATTTTTTACCACCTTTTGAACCACCTTTTGAGCCTCCCTTCGATGGGCTTGGTGCGCTGTTTCCTCTACCAGGTCCTGAAGGCTTCCCGGATGTACTTGGTGCATTTTTTAATCCACTTGATTTTGCCATAATTAAATGATTTATAGGTTAGTAAATTTGATAAATTTACAAATAAATTTCTCAACATAACTCCCCCTTTTTGACTACAAGTATAAATTGTTTTTAAACAAGATATTAATCATTTCGGGTTTGAGTATATTATATTGAAAGTCTTATATTTGCCAAAACATTAAACATAACGCAATGACAAAGCAAGATTTAGTAAGTGAGATTTCAAAATCCACTGGAATTGAGAAAGTAACAGTGATGAAAACCATTGAGGCACTTATGGATACCGTTAAAACTTCAATGGCAAATAATAAAAACGTTTATCTCAGGGGTTTTGGAACCTTTCTGGTGAAAAAACGTGCCAAGAAAACTGCCCGTAATATCTCTAAAAATACCACCATTATTATCCCGGAACATTTTGTACCTACCTTTAAACCTGCTAAAGAGTTTATGAATAAGGTTAAAACTATTAAGATATAAGAAATTAAAATTGAACTACTTGTTAGTTAAAAAGGGCAATTTCATATGAAGTTGCCCTTTTTTGTTTTTACTATATTTTAATTGCTACTCCCCCCAACCCCATGGGGAGATTGGATTTTAGAAGCGTTTACCACTCGGAAATATCGGTTGAATTGAAGCTATTGAATGGTGTGGGGGAAAATAAAAAATAAACGTACGTTAAATATTGATATAAACGTACGTTTATTTATCTTTGTATTAAAATATTTATTATGATAACACCATCTGAATTACGGCAAAATTTGTACAATTTACTTGATCAAGTGATATTGACAGGTGAAGCAATAGAAATAAAAAGGAAAGGTAAGGTTCTTAAAATTATTTTTGAACCATCAAAATCAAAGCTTGAAAACTTGAAAAAGAGAGATGTTCTAAATTGCGCTCCTGATGAAATAATTCACAATAATTGGGAGGAGGAATGGAAAGCTTAGTTTTTCTTGATACTCATGTAGCGATTTGGTTATATTCCGGAGAGCTTGACCT